>Ga0209071_1000039_pt1 | contig 87611 bp, 87 predicted proteins | sample CoawatmetaG10DNA_2_FD_187513 | JGI IMG/M metagenome (GOLD analysis project Ga0209071, IMG submission 187513) | Marine microbial communities from the West Antarctic Peninsula - Coastal water metaG108-DNA (SPAdes) (version 2) | ecosystem: Environmental > Aquatic > Marine > Coastal ... | reverse complement strand
GCGTGATCTGTGCCCACAACGTGAAACCAGCGCTTACCGAGATCAATTCCGAGAGTGATCGTGCCCATGATCGGCTCCTGAAGTGAAAGTGCCACGATAGAACAAGCGGGCGGACCATTCCATTAGTGTCCGATGCGCTGTTCGATGGCCGGCGCTTGCGTGCGTTGACGGTGGTGGACAACTACACCAGGGAAAGCCTGGCCATCGAAGTCAGCCAAAGCCTGAAAGGGGAAGACGTTGTGCGAGTGCTCGACGCAGTGGTTGCCGAGCGAGGCACGCCTCAGACCATCAAGGTCGACAACGGCAGCGAGTTCATTTCCAAGGCGATGGACCGGTGGGCGTATGAGCACGGCGTGGAGCTCGACTTCAGTCGGCCAGGCACACCGACCGACAATGCCAAGGTGGAGAGCTTCAACGGTCGGTTCCGGCAAGAGTGCCTGAACGAGCATTGGTTCTTGTCCCTGGAGGACGCTCGGAGCAAAATCGCCGACTGGCGGCGGTACTATAACGAGAGCCGTCCCCACTCCGCGTTGCAGTGAGCGACACCCGGCGAATTCGCCCGTCAGGCAAGGGAAAGCGCCTCGACGGACGACTCAACGACGCCGGCAATCTCCACTTCTGGACGGTACTAATTCCGGTGTAGGGTCATAGGGTCGCCGACACCCGCGAAAGTTCAGAGTTACATGAACCAAAACTCGGATGGTTCAAAGTTAAGCGAACCAGGAATTCAAAGTTGGCCGAGCAGCTGCGCCGGAAAGGCCGACAAATCCTGACCTACCGGTTCAAAGTTGAGTGAATCTCGACATCAGAATTGCGCGCTAGAACCACTCATCTGCTTGAGGCGTATAGACAGGGACCGATGACTTCCGCCAACCAGTTGCTAAAGATCTGCACGCGGCGCGAAAGATGGCGTCGATGTGGATACACAATCTGCACCGGCATCGATGGCGCTGGCCAGTCCAATAACACCTCCACCAGATCACCCACTTCCAGGTGCTCACGCACGTCAAAGGCTGGAATCTGGATCAACCCCATGCCCGCTAGGCAGTAAGCGATATAGGTCTCTGCGTTATTGGCCGAGACTCGAGCCCGCATCATTACGGTTTGAAGGTGGCCGTCCGCCGTCCACTCCCAAGGTACCGCTCGACCGCTGGTGGATGAAACATAGTTGACGGCAAGGTGTTGCGGCAGGTCCGCGGGGCATTGCGGCACGCCATTACTGGAGAGATACGTGGGACTGGCGCAGTTGATCAACTTCAGCGAGCCTAGCGATCGCGCGCCAAGATTGGTGGACGATAGCTCGCCAATCCGCAGAGCACAGTCGATGCCATCGCGCACGAGATCGATGGAGCGATCGCTGGAGCCCAACTCCAACTCGATGCCTGGGTGCTGGGCAAAGAAGGTAGGCAACGCTGGCGCAATCTGACGGCGTGCGATGCGGCTGGGCAAGTCCACGCGCAGCCGGCCTTGCAGGGCTTGAGCCCGTGGCCTGAACTGCTGCTCCAGTTCCTCGCTATCGGCGACCAGGGCGATGGCTCGCTCCAGTAAGACTTCGCCATCCTGGGTCAGGCTCACCCGCCTGGTAGTGCGGTTGAAAAGCCGGGTACCCAGTCGGGCTTCTAATTGCTGAATCGCCAGGGAAACCGTCGGTCGAGGCACTCCAAGCTGGTCGGCGGCTGGGGTAAAGCCTGCGCAATGTGCGACCCGAATGAAGATGCGCAGTTGCTCAAACCGGTCCATAGGCGCTATTGGTAGCAAATATTAGATAGTTTAGTAAAAAAATCATTACTTATTCCAATATAGATACCAATTACAGTCAAAGAACCCCTTCACCACGTACAAGGAGTTCTCCATGTCCCAGCACAGCATCCAAGGCAAAGTCGTCCTCATCGCCGGCGGCGCTAAGAACCTGGGCGGTCTAATCGCCCGCGATCTGGCTGCACAAGGCGCCAAGGCCATCGCCATCCACTACAACAGCGCCAGCAGCAAGGCGGATGCGGAAAAGACCGTTGCCGCCATCGAACAGACCGGTGCCAAGGCCGCTGCCCTGCAGGCCGACCTGACCACGGCTGTCGCAGTGGAAAAACTCTTTGCCGATGCCATCGCCGCAGTGGGCCGCCCCGACATCGCCATCAACACCGTGGGTAAGGTGCTCAAGAAGTCGTTCGTTGAGATCACGGAGACCGAGTACGACGAGATGACGGCCGTCAACAGCAAGTCGGCGTTCCTCTTTCTCAGGGAAGCCGGCAAACACGTCAACGACAACGGAAAGATCTGCACCCTGGTGACATCGCTGCTGGGCGCCTTCACGCCGTTCTATGCCGCGTATGCGGGTACCAAGGCGCCGGTCGAGCACTTCACCCGCGCGGCGGCCAAGGAGTACGGCGCACGCGGCATTTCCGTCACGGCCGTGGGCCCTGGCCCGATGGATACGCCGTTCTTCTACCCGGCCGAAGGCGCGGACGCCGTGGCGTATCACAAGACTGCCGCCGCGCTGTCGCCCTTCAGCAAGACCGGGCTGACCGACATTGAAGACGTGGTCCCGTTCATCCGCCACCTAGTGAGCGACGGCTGGTGGATCACCGGCCAGACCATCCTCATCAACGGCGGTTACACCACCAAGTAAACCCATCGTGCACCTGCACCCGCGCCCTGTTTAGGGGCGCGGGTTGCGGGCAAGGAGCCATCGTCATGAACCAGTACCAGACGTTGCTCGACCGGCAACGCGAATTTTTCCTCACCGACGCGACTAAGTCTGCCGCCTGGCGCCTGGATCAGCTCGACCGCATGGAACGCCTGCTGCGTGAGAACCAGGAGGCGTTTTGCAATGCGCTGTACCAGGATTTCCGCAAGCCGCCTTTCGAGCAACTGTTCGAGATCACCGTGCCGCTGGGCGTGATCGATTATTACCGCCGGCACCTGGTCGATCTGATGGCACCGCAGCAGGTGGAAATCCCCCCAGGCCTAGAAGCCGAGGGCTACCGTGGCATGATCTACAAGGAGCCGTATGGCCCCACGTTGGTGATCGGTCCCTTCAACGCACCGGTGCTCCTGCTGCTGGACCCCGCTATCGCTGCATTGGCAGCCGGCAACCCGGTCACGCTCAAGCCGGCAAACACCACACCGACGGTGGCAGCGTTGCTCCAGACCCTGATCCCCAAGTACTTCGCACCGGAGGCTGTGACCGTGGTGACGGGCGGCCGCGAGGAAATCTCCGCCCTGCTTGAGTTGCCCTTCGATTTCATCTTCTTTACCGGCAGCGCCGCAGTCGGCAAGGTTGTGATGCGCGCTGCGGCGGAGCATCTGACACCCGTGATCCTCGAGCTGGGTGGCCAGAACCCCACGGTGGTAGATGCCACGGCCAACCTCGACATCGCCATCGACCGCATCGCCTGGGGCCACAACGCCATCTCAGGTCAGTGGTGTATCGCGCCGGGTTACGTGTACGTTCACCACAGCATTGCTGACGATTTCATCGCCCGGATCAAACGCTCGCTCACCGCCATGTATGGCGAAGACCCAAGCCGCAGCCCCGACTTCGCCCGCATGATCAGCGCGCACGATGCGCAGCGCGTGGCCAATTACATTCAGCCCGAGAAGGTGGTGCATGGCGGTCGCTTCGATATCCCGGGCCGCTACGTCGAGCCCACAGTGCTGTACCCCAGCAGTTGGGATGACCCGGCGATGCAGCAGGAGATTTTTGGCCCCGTGCTGCCGGTGCTGCCCTACGACGACCTGGATGAGGTGATCGAGACGATCAAGCGCAAACCGAAGTCCCTTGCGGCCTACATCTTCAGCAAAGACCAGCGCGCAATCGATCGTTTCCTAGGCAGCGTGTCCTTTGGTGGCGGCTGCGTGAACCAGACCAACCTGCACTGCTGGATCGACAGCCTCCCGTTTGGCGGCGTGGGCTTGAGCGGAATGGGCAAGTACTACGGCCAGGCCGGGTTCGACGCGCTGTCCAATACCAAGTCGCTGCTGATAGGCAACCCAGACAAGGTACTTGATGTCTTTCCACCCTATGCGGGCAAGGATATTGCGACCAGCTTGGCGCTGTTCGCCAGTTGAATCCGCATGACCATCAATCGAAAGGACAGCTTATGCACGTTGCACTGGTGATCGTTGGAGGATGGGTGCTGCTTGGCGTGTTTCTCCTCTTCGGCTGGCTCTGGGGTGCAAGCGCCGCAGGCATGGCCCTAGCGGGCAAGGTCTTCGTGCCGGTCTGGCTGGCCGTTGCAGCGGTCAACATGTGGGTCGGCGTGTACCACGCCGGTTACAGCGCGCGCGAAGAGTTTCCGATCCTGCTGCTGGTTTTCGCGGTGCCGGCTGTTGCGGCGGGTATCGCGATGTGGTGGCTCTCTCGAGGGTGAAGCCGGCACGACCGCCTTTTCTTGCTGCACATGCCGTCGCCATGAAGATCGACAAGTCTTCCTTCGCGGTGCCGTCGGCCCACGACGTTGTCGCGTTCTGGGCTGATGCGGGGCCCGCACAGTGGTTCGCAAAGAACCCTGATTTCGATCGTCGCTTTCGCGAACGCTTTCTCGACATGCATCTGGCAGTTGCACGGCCAGAGCTTGACGACTGGCTGTCCACACCACTGGGAACGCTCGCGCTGCTGTTGCTGACCGACCAGTTTCCGCGCACCGCGTTTCGCGGCACAGCGCACATGTATGCAACCGATACGCTGGCGCGGCATTTTGCAAAACATGCGCATGTACGCAGGCAGATGGAGCAGGTCGAACGGCCGCTGCGCCTGTTCTTCTGCCTGCCGTTCGCGCATTCGGAAAACCCAGCAGACCAGAAAATTTCCGTCGAATTGAATGGCGGACTCGGACAGCCTTGGCTGGTGCACGCGCTAGGGCACCGGGCCACCATCCTGCGCTTCGGTCGTTTCCCGCACCGCAATCCGTTGCTCAGGCGCGAAACGACGGAGGAAGAATCACGGTTCCTGGCGGAAGGCGGATTCGCGGGTTGAGCGGCGTGACGCATGCGACCGTTCTGCATGCGTCACGCATGTGCGCTTGATAAGGCGCATCAATTTACGAGGTGCTCACGGCCTCAGAATGGTCAGACTGCATCGTGTCGCGGCGGTGCATCGGCAAGACAACGAGCATCGCCAGAGCGGTGGGAATGGCGGCCACCGCAAACAGCGTCTCAGGCGGCAGATGCATCCCGATCAGTTGCCCTCCGAGGATCGGTCCAACGATCGAGCCGAACCGGCCAATGCCGAGCGCCCACCCCATGCCCGTTGTTCGGATCGCGGTCGGATAGAGCGTCGCCGCAAGTGCATTGAGTGCGGCCTGCGCGCCCATGATGCAGAACCCCACGATAAGGATCGCTGCCAGCGCAAGAGGAAAGACTCGCAGTGCGCAGCCCGTCGCAACAATGCCGAGGGTCGCGAGCAGCTACACCGACGCCACCACCCGGCCAAAGCCGTACCGGTCGATTGCCCAGCCGAGCGACAGCGTGCCGGCAATGCCGCCTGCCCACAATGCAGTGCCGGCGACGATCGCCTGGTGGGCGGTATGGCCGGTGTCGCTTGTCAGGAAAGGCAACCAACTAGAGAAGAAGAATACCGCCAGCAGATTCAGGAAATAGGCCGACCACAGTAACAGCGTCGCGACCCGAAACGGCGGCTCAAACAATGCGCCAATCGACGCTCGGCGCAATACAAAAGCCGACGCGCGCACCAGACCAGCTTTGCGTGCCGCGCGCATCGCGACGAATTGTGGCGATTCCGGCAATGCAGCCGCGATCACGACGGCGAGCAGCAGCGACGTTACGCCACCCGCGACAAAGACAGCCCTCCATCCGAACTGCGAGACGGGCCCTGATGCGGCGACGCCGCACAGCAGCGCACCGATCAGGTAGCCGCAGGTGATGGTCATCATCGTCGCGGCGCGATGCTGGCAAGGAGCAACCCAAGATACCTCGCAAGAGCTTTACCCCAGAACAAATCATCGCGAAGCTGCGCCTCATCGAAGTAGCGACGGGCAGTGGCAAGACCGCTCAACTGGCCTGCAAGGAGGCCAGCATTTCCGAGCAGAGCTATTACCGCTGGCGCAAGGAGTACGGCGGCCTGCAGCACGACCAAGCCAAACGCTTCAAGGAGCTTGAGCGCGAGAACGCCCGGCTGCGCAGGCTGGTTGCCGACCTGTCGCTGGAGAAGGCGATGCTCAAGGAGGTCGCTTCGGGAAACTGGTGAGCCCCGAGCGACGCCGACGCGCCGTGTGCATGCTGCAGGAACGGTTCGAGGTCTCGGAGCGCAAAGCCTGCCGCGTCGTGGGCCAGTCCCGGGCCGTACAGCGCTATGTGGCGACGGTGCGCGCTGACGAGGACGCACTCACGCAGGCCATCGTTGCGCTGGCGGCCGAGTACGGTCGCTATGGCTACCGACGCATCACGGCGCTGTTGCAGGCCAGCGGTTGGCAGGTTGGCCGCGACCGGGTACAGCGCATCTGGCGTCGCGAGGGGCTCAAGGTACCGAAGAAGCAGCGCCCGAGGGGCCGTCTATGGTTCAACGATGGCTCCTGTGTGCGGCTACGCCCGGAGTATCCACATCACGTCTGGAGCTACGACTTCGTGCACCACACTACCGAAGACGGCCGCAGCCTGCGGCTGATGACGCTCGTCGACGAGTTCTCGCGCCAGTGTCTAGCCATCAAGGTAGGACGACGCTTGAACAGTATGGACGTCATCGAGACACTGGCCGACGCCATGCTGGCACATGGCATCCCCGCGCATGTGCGCTCGGACAACGGTGCGGAGATGACAGCGAACATCGTGCGTGACTGGCTGGGACGTTTGGGTGCGAAGACGCTGTTCATCGCACCCGGCAGCCCGTGGGAGAACGGCTACTGCGAGTCCTTCAACGGCAAGCTGCGCGATGAGCTGCTCAACGGCGAACTGTTCTACAGCCTCAAAGAAGCGCAGGTCGTCATTGAACAATGGCGCCGGCACTACAACACGCGGCGACCGCATTCGTCGCTTGGATACCGTCCACCGGCCCCTGCCGCCCACTGGCCAACACCGATGACCGCACAGCAACCAGGCACCATCCAATAAACTTCAACCCTCTCACAAGAACTGGACCGGAATATCGGTCACGTCATGCGAACAACCCTCCCCGCTGAGCGGGCTTGCTGTTGTGCCACGCGCTGGATCTCGTCGCGCGACACTGGGGTCATGTAGTGGCTGGTTTTATAGGGTGCTTCGCCATGTTCTTTTTTTCCTATTTCCGTTTAGCACAAAAACGAAAACGGAAATGCAAAGCCTTGCCGATATCGGATTGACGACCACATCTTCGCAGGGCCCAGCCATCCGCAAAAAAAGCTGACTTCAAAGACACTTTACGGATAATACGGCTGTCACAAGATAGTTTGTGGAGCGGCTTTGAATTCGGAAGGAGAAAGAACACTCCCGTCTACAGCCATAACCTTAAAAATACCTTAGGGAAAATTGCTTGTCAAACACTGAGGCTTAGACATGGAAGGAGTCACCAAATTGGTGCGACTGAGTTTCAATGAACCTGCCTACGCCCAGAAAGTGATGAATGATACTCTCGACTCTAACCGCGACACGAGCCGGTTAGAAGCGTTCATGGAGCCGGAATTCCAGAGCAAGATCGCTGCAGAAGTGCCTTGCCCCCCTGAGACAGGTTGCGATCAACTAGAGCCCGTTATCCATCGTCTTTCACCCTGGCAATCAAAACCAAAGGGTCGAGAGTAGTCATTGGCACCCCAGCGAGCACGCGAATTTTTGCATCATAAGCAGGCATTTTGGGTACCTCTCAGCGAGCGGCCATTCGCACCACAATAGGGCATTTGTTCAATTTCCGGCATGCTTGCAGTGACCACCCGCCTTCCTAGATTTGGATTTCATTGGTTGGGCGGAATGTCAACTCCTCCTTCTTGTGGAATCACAACGTTTTTACAATTTCCCCCTGCCAATCGAAGTGCAAACAAATTTAAAATTTGTCTTTGAAAGATAAGGTCTAGTTTAGCTCATCTTTCTTCATTGCAAACAATTGCTTGGGCAGTAAAAATGGAAAACAAAAACGATGAACGGGGCTTGCGCTTTGAATATTTAAATGGACTTTCTGAGGACGTATATCCAAGTGAGGTTGCAATGGTAATTTCTGAAGAATCCTTTATTGTTTTGATTTACAAAAATGGACTGCACAGATCATTTTCTTCAACTCAATATAATTTGGATATGACATACATTCTTCGAAGAATAATTGGGGAAAAAGATAGCTAAAAATTGTATAAATTTCTCTAGCCATATATTTACCCTGCTTTGTTTCATCGACTTTATTTATTGGAAATAAAGCAGGGTCCAGCATGCTTTTCCTGGTTACATTCAGAACAGTTAAAAAATGGGAAAGAAGGCGCTGGTCGCGACCACTCGCAAACTTGCCACGCTACTGCTCCCAATGTGGAAAAGCGGTAAGGAATTCATCCCGGGATAGCAAGACGTTCAACGCTCGGCGCGGGTCAGCTTCAAAACGACAACGTCGCACAGCGTTTGCCGATTGTTCCCACCGCGAGGATCGAGCTAGAAGGTGCCTTCCCGCGCTCGCCATACAGACACAGAGCAATCGGAATCGCCAGAAGCGCTTCGCTCGCGATTGGCAATGTTTGCTATCGCAACGCGTGGCGAGGCATTGCGACGCGGCAAGATACCAGTTCGTTCGGCACTTGCCAGCGGACGCTGCGCTGCTCTTTGTCATGAGGCCGGCGCATAGCAAGCACCTCTTCCGATACCATTGCCTGCAGGAATCCAGCGCTTTTTGGCTGCATCGGGATCTCGCACGCGCCGCCCGATTCGCTTATCAATTCGAGAATGCACGCTCGCAAGTTCGATTTCGCGGGTGGTGCGCCCTTCGAATACGTAGAAGTACTCGGACTGAACGTCCTGCAACCTGTCTTGAACGAACACGTAGCCGCGCAGACTTGTTGCGCTTGGGGCGCTTATGCCGCAGCGACAGACCTTCGGCCCGGTACAAGCGATAGACGCGCTTGTGGTTGTCTTTCCAGCTTTCCCGCAGCAGCATTATGTGCACCCGGCGATAGCCGTAATGGATGCGTGTGGCTGCAATCTCTTTGATGCGCTCAAGCAGTACCGACGAGTCGCTGGCAACCGAGCGATTCCCATATAACGAGCGCGACATACGAAACAACTCGCAAGCCTTGGTCAGGCTCACACGGTAGTGGTCACGCAACTCGTCAACCAGCGTGCGCTTGCGGGAACAGCACATCCTGCAGCATGGCCTTGCCCAGGCTCAGGTCCGCCACCAGTCACTTGAGCTTCGCATTCCCGAGCTGCCGCATCCGGCGCAGCTCCGAAGGGCCGACGCCCCCGTACCTCTTCTTCCAATTGTAAAACGTCGCTTCGCTGATGTCCAGTTTGCGGCACACCTCCTCGACCTTCGCACCCAGCTCCGCCTGCTTGAGCGCGATCGCTATCTGGCCCTCGGTGAACTTGCTTGTCTTCATGGCATGCCTTCCATCTCAGATGGTGAAAATCAAGCCGGATTTTCTACTTCTTAGCGGTACCGTTTCTTGGTGTAGGGTCACACTCAGACCCAGGTGGCCAGGGCGGATTCAACCGGGCGTCGCAACATCTTTATTGAGGAGGTGTTTATGGTGCGACCAGCGCGGTGGATGCAGAAATTGACAGGACGAGGAGCGATGAGCTCGCTAGGCGCACCGTCGCTGCGGCGTGAGACGGAGCGGCGGTTCTGGGAGCAAATTGCAACCGGGATCACGAGCGAGAGAGCTGCCGAGGCGATCGGTGTGTCGCACGCGGTATCAAATGGACCCGGACCAGGGGTGACGACTGGCGCAGATCGTTCCCCATCAGCGCTGCTTGAGCGGCGCGCCGTTCTCGGTCAGCACACCACCCGCAAAGCGGAAAATGTGTTGCTGCGTAGCCGCCGAGCGCTGCTTGCCCTCGGGCTCTTCAGGGCCAACAAATCCCGGCATCGTGATGGCGATCGATGCGCCGTCCTGCGCGGTCTGGAAGCTGTCGCTGCACGTCCCAAAGCCCGGTGTCACCGCCGCACCGGCCTGTGAAGTGGTCACGATGTAGAACTGCGCGGGGCACGCTGTGCCGCTCGTGTCCTGCACCAGCGCCGCATCCACCGGCCCCAACTGGAACGCTTTCACGATGTCCAGATTGTTATTGCCCTGCACGACCGGAGTCAGCAGCTTGTCTTGGTACAGCAGTTCGTTGTCTGGGCTGATCGACAAGTCACCAAAGCGTGTGCGCACCGTCTTGATCTCGCCCGGCACGTGCGGGGCGGTCTCGGCTGCAGCGGATTGCGGTTGGGGTTGCTGCGGTGCGCCTACAGCAGTGGCTGCTTGTGCGGGAGTTGCGCCAGCGCTGTTGCCTTGCACGCGCGACGCATCCCAGAGGATCGCGGGCTCGATATCGATGCTGCGCATCGAGATGCCCTTGATCTTGCCCTTGAAGCTGATGCTGTCCCCCGTCTGTAGTCCCTCGATGAATTGCCTCTCGGCTGTCGTGCGCGCCGTAAGGGTCAGGAAGGTGCCGATGACGCCGCGCCCACTGGACGTCTGGATGCGGTAGCCGTCGCCGCGCTTGGAGACTTCATAGACGGGCAAGCGCCACGCGACCACCTTGCCCTTGATCTCAGCCTCCTGCTTCTCGCGCTGCAGGTCCGTGGAGCGGCTACCTAGCGCGAAGACGGCGGCCAGTTCGCCATCCGGGCGCAAGTCGCTGGGCAGTGTTCCGTCCAGTTGTGCAACCGGGTCGGACGTGGATACCGCTGGACCGTGATGGCCACCGTTGATGACGCCGATGACCAGAACCACCAAGCCGATGGCGACGAGCACCGCCAGTGCAACCGTCTTGGTGGACTTACGGGATGGCGCACCCTGGGGCGCCCCATTGGGTGGGATGTCTGATGCGATATTGGGCGCGTACGCCACCGGCTGCGACGCCTGATGGCTGCCAATGATTGCGAGCACGCCGCCAATCAGCGCCAGCACCATGAAGACGGCCACCAGCGTGCCGCCGAGAATTGCCCCCAGGATGGAGACGATCACCAAACCGATGCCGGCCCCCTTCGGCTTGGCAAATACGACGGCACCGAAGACGATCGCCAGAAACGAAAATACGACGCCACCCCAACCCAGTCCGACAACGGTTTGTGCGCCGTCCGCGTTGAAGGCCGCCCCGACGCCCCCAAACAGCAGCGTCACCAGCGCGGCGCCGACGCCCAGGACGCCGGCAATGATCCCAATGATTCCCCCCGCTTTATACATGTGTGCTCCGTAGTGGAAATGAATGGCTTTCGATATCCGTTCACGCTGTCACAGCGGCGACGGCCCGCACACGCCGCGTGCACAGTTGTGTGCCCAGATTAGAATTTCGTTCCCTTTCTTGGGGTTGCGCACGTTGTAGGCGTAGATGATCTGGATGGTTTTAATCAAAACGGCTTGGATAGCCATAGGCGCTTGATCGTAGCTAGCGACTAGATCGCTCTCAGCGACCCCACGATTGCGGCAGATGACGAACCTTTCACCCGCGTTGATATTTTCGTTGCTGACTTCCGGGCAAATGGCCGACATACGAGCCCACAATTCTTTCTTCTGTTGCTGCTCGCGCTGCAACTGCCCTTGTTTGGCTTGGTTCCTACGCCAACCGCCCTCAAGGACATCGAGGTCATCTTTGGTGCAGTTGGAGCAGGTGACGTGGTATTCGAGGTAGTGTCGGCAGTTCTCGTCCTTTCCCTTGCAGCGCGGGTTGTTCGCCATGGCTTCGCGCTTCTCTTCGGCTCGCGCTTGTTCCCGTTCGCGGGCGCGCTGCACATTGCGCGCTTTCTCCTCGGCGCGTTCCTGCTCCAGTTGTTGGTGGCGTTGGGCTTTCTGTGTCTCCATGTCGTTGAAGACTTGCTGCTCCTGTTGTTCCTGCATGGACTGACGTGCAGCGGAGGTGGCGTTCTGCAGCAGCCCCGGGATGTTGAGTTGGGCGTGGGCAATAACAGGAGCAATCAGCAGCGCGAGCAGATAACGGGGTTTCATGGTTGCGTTCCTTTCGAAGACAGTGGATTTTTGGTCGAAGCTGTTTCAAGCACTGGGGCCAGCGGCGATTACGGTGACGCGCAGTGCATCACCCAACCGCTCGTCGTTTTGCACGGCGAGGACTTGAGCCGCGCCGCGAGCGGTGACCGCGTGAACCGCGTATGTCGTGTCGGCGATTTCGTGCAGTCGTAGCGAGCGGCCACCGATCAGCAGGATCAGCACGCCGGCTGCTGCCGCGAGCTGGGCAGTGCCGATGCTCGCGATGGCTTGTTCCACGGCGCGGCTAGCCCGATCCGATCGAGCGGCGCCCTTTGCTTGCCCGACACCAACAGATGCTTGACCTGTTCCGGTGAATGAGGCGCTCAAGTCGAGAAAGTCAGTTCCGATTGGGGCTCGCCACGGATGGCTAACATCCCCTTGCGTACACACCGCAACATACGCGTCCAAAACGTGTCGAAGAAGGGATGCATGGGGAGTTGCCGGCACGAAAATGACACCGTCCACGTAGCCAGCCATGGCCGATGCTGCATTCCTTGCCATCGCCCCTGATGTAGCCGGCTGCGCGAGCACTGCGAATACCAGTGCCCCCGCTGACCACGCGCGACGGCCCATGGCTTCCATATCCCGCAGCACCCCCGCATCGTTCGTGTTGGCAAGCATGACCACAAGCGCAGCGCCACCAAACTCCCGTGCATCGGGGTCTGAGGACACGCCTGCCGCTGTCGCTCCAGCAAAAAGGAACGTTTCGCCCTCTTTGGCTTCATGTGCGCGGAAGACATGCAGCAATCGGATTCCAGTGGCCCCCACACCGACCACGCATACAGCGGCACGGGCCGCAACTTGCTCCAGCGTTTCGGTACCGGCCAAGGGCTGCAAGCTAGCCCGGTTCACAACATCGGTTTTGCAGAGTTTGTCGTTCTTCATGGCGTTTTCTCCCCGCACCCAACCGCAGATTGGCGGGACGCAGTGTAGCGTAAACAAGTCATTTTGACGTGTATACAAAGTGGTGAATCAGTCGTCAGACGGGCATGCTTTGCGGCATGAAACCCAAAGCCAGCAAGGACAAGCGCAATCCCATTGCCACCGCCATCGGCAAGCGGGTGAAGGTGTGCCGTGTCGAGGCGGAATTAACCCAGGAACAACTGGCCCACGAAGCGCTGGTCGATCGGTCCTATGTCAGCTCGATCGAGCGCGGCGTTGCGAATCCCTCTATCGAGACCCTGGCCAATCTGTGCTATTGCATGGGCATCACCCTGTCGCGGCTGTTCGAGCCGTTGGCGATCTCGCTCAAGCCCACGGGCGAGCGCCGGTCAAACGCGCACGTGCCGGTGGGCTCACGCAAGACGCGGTAGCTACGGGGGCTTGTGCTTGCGCGCCGTGGCGGTCTGGCGGAACGACAGGGCACCGACCAGTTCGATGGCGCACCGGTCATGCGCGGTGACGTACTGCGCGTGTGCGTTGCGCTTGCTGGCGCCGGGTGTTCTGAACGTGATGCGGGCGTTGTAGACGGCCAGGGTCGGTTCGGCTTGGGCTGGATCGAGTGCCAGCAGGGTGTGCGGGGTGAACGTCCGGCCGACCCGCTGCCCTTCGATGCCGACCACCACAACCGCGTGCAACTGTGAGCGGTGGCGCTCGCGCCAACTGACGATCACCGGCCAGCCGCGTGCGAGTTCCTGCTCGCAGAAGCCAACGACCTTGGTGTGTCTTCCCTCAAACAGTACCGGGCGCAAACCCCAGTTCAGTTCCCAGACCAGGGTCGCCAGATCGTCCAGGGAGATGCCGGCCAGATAATAGGGTTCGGCGTGTTTCCAGAACGCGGCTTCCCTGCCGCCCCGGCGCTGCGATACACGCAGCGGAAACGCCAAGCGCCCGAGCATTGCCACGGCCATGGCCGCCGAGTGCAGCGCGCAGCCGCCGTCCCAAGCGCCCTGAAATGAGAACGCCGCCACATTGGAGCCCGCCAGGGCCAAGCGCTGCCCGGCAACTAGGGCCGGGTGAAGCTTCTGCACGGTCGATTCCATCAATACTCCACCGGCAGCAGCAGCGTGGTGACGCGCCGGTCTGCTTCGGTGATGATCCACAGCCGTTCACGGCGATTGCCCAGTTCATACGCGGACAGGATGCGGGAGCCCTCTGCGACCGCCCGACGGTTCGAGCGGGCGTCTTCGGCGCAGACCGTGCCCCAGTCGCCAGCTTGGTGGCGGCGCAGCAGCGCAGAGGCGTTGGTGCCGGTGCTGTCGAGCAGATCGAGGGCGCCGGGGGTGGCGACGACGTGCCCGAGGACAAAGAGCGGCACAGACGACAGGACGGTGGCAACACTCATGACAACGCTCCAAAAAGGCCAGGCGAGTTTGTGCCTCCGAAGGAATTCGGATGAGCGAACGACACACCTGGGAAAACAGACGACGCGGCGAAAGCCGCAGGACGGGAAACTGCGAGATGGGGCCGGTCAGGTCATGACGCGGTAGGGTTCAGGTAGCACCAACAAGGTCAGCGCCAGATTCACCTAAACATCTCGCATATTCGGGCAAAATGGCGCAGAAAAATGCGTAAATCTGGCACATTTGTGCTCAGATTAGCACAGAATTCGCCAGAACAGCCGCTACCCGAGGGGATCGGGGAAGTCTGAGATTCACTGTTTTGGTGCAAATCTGACTGACGGTCGGACCGCAAGGGAGTGGCGCGGGCTTCTCCTGCCCGAAAGCTCGCCAGGAGGGCCAGAAACGACGCTTCCAGCCGTCCGGGAGCCGTGGGTATAGGGGGGGGTGGCGGCAAACTCGGGCGGCTTCTGGGCGCTCTTATCGACCGGGCAGAATATGCTCCACGGAGCATATTTTTGGATTCTTTGCCATGGGGCAGAGCGACGCGCCGGCCCCGTGCAACACCGCCCCACATCGATGGTCGCCATCATGTGGGGCCGGTGCGATCAATCTTGCGGTGCAGGCTCTCCCGCGTCCTGGCGCGATTCAATGCCGGCGGCGCTCAGCATCGCTGCCGCCGCCGTTTCCATCGAGGAACGTACGGGCTCCATCCACAGGCGCGCGTAGATGGCGGTCGTTGCCGTGGACTTGTGGTTCAGCGACCGGCCAATCACCGACAAGTTGGCCCCCGTCCCCGCCTGCCACGAGCCCATCGTGCGGCGCAGATCGTGCAGCCGCAGGTCCTTGATGCCAGCCTGTGTCAGGACGATCTTCCAGGCTTTCTTCGGCTCAACAAGATGACCCGACTTGCCGGTACCAGGGAAGACGAACGGCGAGTCCTCGCACTCCGGCATTTCCTGACGGTTGCGCAACAGCGCCACCGCATCCGGCACCAGCGGCACGCTTTGCGGAGTTCCGTTCTTGGTCTCGTGAATCCGCCATTCCGCGCGCTCCAGATTGACATCCTCCCAGCGCATCGCCAGCACATTGCTGCGGCGCGCACCCGTGAGCAGGCTGACCAGCATGTAGTCGCGCAGCGTGGCGTTCGGGTAGGCCAACACGTGCTCGAAGAATTTCGGCAACTCGTCCGGGTGCAGAAAGCGGTCCCGGCTGTTCTCGCGGTTCCTGCGAATCCCCTGACAGGGGTTCATCTGGTTCCAGATACCCCATTCGATCGCCTTGCCGAAAATGCTGCTGACCAGCGCCAACACCCGGTTCGCGGTGATCTTGTGTTCCATGCTGATCTTGCCGAACAACTGGGCGATGTCGGCTTTACTGATCGCCGATAGCTGACGCGACGCCAGATTGACACCGTCTCTGTTGCTCGACAGGTACTGGTCGAACTTCTGCTTGTCCTCGTCCGAAGTCTTCTTGTTCGGCAGGCTGTGGTTCTTGTAGTACTGGTCGAAGAGATCGCCGAACGTCATTTCAGCGCGCCGTATCCGTTTCAACTCAGCGGGGTTGGTGCCGGTGGCGATTTCGCCGTTGAGCGCCATCGCTTGCGTGCGCGCCTTCTCCACCGTCAGATCGGGATAGCGCCCGATCTTGATGCGCTCCGGCTTGCGGTTGACTTTGCGGTACAGGACGAACGTGCGCACGCCACTCGCTCCGATGCCGATCGCCAAACCCGACACTTTGGTGTCGTAGTAGTACTTCCAGCCCTTCTCGGGCACCGGCAGCGCTTCGATAGCCGCTTTGGTGAAGTTCAGGGCGCTTTTGCCAGCCCGGGCATTCTGTTCGCTCATATTGCTACCCCCTTGCTACCACCCATGTCGTTTCCGGTAGATCGGCAAAATCTCAATGAGCAAATATTCTACAATAAATCAAAGAGTTATGATTTTCACGGACAATGGTTGATTTCGATAGATCCTAGGAACCACGGACTCTTAATCCGTAGGTCGAGTGTTCGAGTCACTCACGCCCCACCAGAATATGGAAGGCCCGACAGGCAACTGTCGGGCCTTTTTCATTTCTGCAATCTCGCGCGGGCACGGGCACGTTCATCCCAACCGGGTTTCAATGACCTGCGAAACGTTTGAGCAGCCGGCCAGCAGCAAGCACAAGAATGCGGAGCGCCTCATAACTGCTTGCAGGTGTAACTGAGGTGCAGCGATGCGCGCGCGTCGACGCCAGGATACGGCCGGCGGCGTGCTGTACGTGGCCCGATCGGCCTGGGCTGCCTTGTTGGCCGCGGCTTGAGCAGCGACCGACAAGGCGGAACTGTTCGGCACCGCCAAAGGCCGGCGCCGGCGTTGCATTTCAGGCCATTGCCTCGATGCGCAGTTGCATGCGCATGTGCAACGTCTCGCCAGGCGCCAAAGCGCGCAGGCCAGTGCCTTCCCATCCTTGTGCCGCCAGGTTGATGGCGTCGGACACATGTGAAATGGGCTCCAGGCAGAAATACGGCTGCGCGTCCGGTGCGTGCAGGATGAAGTGGTCGAGCGGGTCATCGGCGCTCAGCGTGAGCTCGCCGCCCGCGCGGGACACCACCGCACGTTGCTGCCATTCGCTGTAGTAGACGCTGAGCGCGGCATCGGGTAATGCACGGGCGTGACGAAAATCTTCCCGCGGCGTGATCGGCTCGCGGCGGACGGCAACTTCACCGGCGTCGGTCGGCCACATCGTCGCAGCATCGAACTGCACGCGCGTATCGGCCGTGCGTGCGAAGTATGGATGGAAGCCGCCACCGGCCGGCATACTGCTGTCGCCATCGTTGCGCAGCGTCATGACGGCATCCAGCCCGGATTCAGTCAGCACCAGCGTTTGCGTTGCGGTGAAAGGCCAGGGCCAGCTGTCTGCCTCGGGCACATAGCGCAAGCCGAGTTCGATCGACGACGCTGTCATCCGCTCCACCGTCCAAGCACGCGCATGCGCCAGTCCGTGCATGGCGTGGGCCTGGCCGGGATGCGGCGCGAGACGGATCTCGCGGCCGCCCCATTCAAAGCGCCCATCGCGGATGCGGTTGGAGAACGGCAGTAGCGGATAGCAGCCGGCCTTGGGCCATGCCAGCCCCTCGAAGCCGTCGCGCAAGGACTCGGCCGACATCGGCGCCAACCAGTCGACACGCTGGCCGCCCTCGCCGGCCGAAGCCAGCGAGGCAATGCGTCCACCTGCCGCCGGGGCGACGTCCATCGTCAACGCGCCGGCCCGCAGCGTGTGCACCGAGCCAGGCGCAAGCCAAGTCTTGCTATGCATCAGAACGAATGCCGAATGCCGACCATGCCCACGAACTGGCTGCGGCCGTTCGACGGCGTGCCGTTCTGCGAGTCGCCCACCGACGCCACCGCATCCACAATGGACGTGCTCGTCCCCGAAGCGCGCAGCGTCTGGCCGTTGGCGCGCTGATACGCCTGGATCGCATAGAACGCGGTGCGCTTGGACAGCGAATACAGCTGCTCCATCGAGAACTGGTTGTACTTGGCCGGCGAGCTGATCCCGTTGCGTGCCTTCTCAGCCGTGTAGCTGTAGCCGAAGGCGAGCCGCAATGCGGGCGTCAGATCGTACGTGGCAATCGCGCCCACCGTATTGAACGTGGCCGATTGCGTGAACAGCGACAGCGCGCCCGGCTTGTACTGAACATTCGAGTAGTTCAGGCCAACCATCAACTTGCCGAACGTATAGCGCGCGGCCGTGGCGATGAGCTGCGCGGAGTCTGCAGTCGCATAGCCGGCGTTGACCGGCGAGTTGTTGGCGAACGTCCCGACGTTGCTGAAGTTGCCGGCCGTCGTGCCAGTCGACACGTTCTTCAGGCGCGTATAGCCGACGCCCCACGAGAAGGCCTGGAAGTCGTAACGCAGCCCGGTGCTCACGCTGCTGCCGTTCGAAATGCTGCCGGCCTGCTCGCCAAAGCCGTATTGCACGCCCGCTTGCAGACCGCCCAGCACCGGCGTGGTGTAGGTGACGGAGTTGTTGAAGCGCAGCGTGGTATCCAATGCATCGACATCGCCCGGGTGCGCGCCAGTGGCACCCGTGAGCACGTTGGTCGGGCCCAGCGATGCCACGTACTGGAAGTACGGCGTGTACGCACGGCCCAGCGTGACCTGGCCATAGTTGGTGTTGCTCAGGCCGACGTAGGCCTGGCGGTTAAAGATGACCCCGGCTTGGGATTGTTGCCCCGTCGCGGCGTTGAGACCGCTCTCCAGCCGGAACAGCGCCGTGTTGCCGCCGCCCAGGTCTTCCGTGCCGTACAGGCCGAACTTGCTGGCCAGCAAGGCGCCCGAGTTGATGTAAGTGTTGGAATGGCCGCCCTGGTTGCTCGAATAGGCAAAGGCGTTATCGACCACGCCATACAGCGTGACCGACGTTTGTGCTGCAGCCTGCATCGAAGCGCCTGCGCAGAGCAGCGCAACCGATGCGTAGACCGGGCGGATCGAAACGGCACGTTTGGCTCGTGTGGTTTTCATCGTTGTGATCTCGGAAATCTCCTACACCAAGGGAACACTGCGCATCACCGTGCCTCTGCGGACCCGATCGTGATGCGCAGCGGAAATGCGGCACTAGGCCGGCAATAGCAACGTCAGGCGGCGCCAGCCACCGGCAACAACGGTTTCCAGCACGCGGGCATGCGGCGTCTGTACTGGCCGCGCATCGCCGGCGGGCAAGTGAATCTCCACCGTGTCGGCCGACGTCGGCATCTTGCCTTCGCGCGATACGTGCAGCGTGATCGCCTGCGCATCCGACACTGCGCGCACGCTCCAGCGGCCCTGCTCGCCGCGGCGCCACGCTTCGGTTTCGCCGTCGTCTTCAACGCAGCCGCCAGCGGATTCGCCAACGCCTTGCATGGGCACGACGAGGAAGCCGCGTTGATCGGCGCGCCGGTCGAAATGCTGCTCCGCCACGTTCAGCGCGATCACGCCGCCTTCGCGAATCAGCATGACGGGTTGGTCCCACGGCGAAGGCAGCGTGATGGTCTGTCCGCCCTCGAACGGCTCGCCGCTCCAGTACGACACCCAGCGTGCGCCGGCCGGCAGGTAGACAGTGCGAAGGGTCTGCCCTTCGTCCACCGTCGGCGCCACGAGCAGCGACGCGCCGAGCATCATGTCATCGCACTCGGCGTAGCAGCGGCGGTCGTTCGGGAACTCGGCAAACGTCGGGCGCAGCACCGGCTCGTAGGCCTGCGTGGATTGCCACAGCAGTTCGTACAGATACGGAATCAGCCGATAGCGGAGCTTGATCAGCGAGGCAATCTGCGAGGTGACCTGCGGATACATCCACGGCTCGTTGACGGTCTTGTCGTCATTCCACGAATGGATCGAGAAGCGCGGCATGAACACGCCAAACGCCACCCAGCGCACCAGCAACTCGGGCGATGGCGCGGGGCCCGCAAACCCGCCGATGTCGTGGCCGATGTTCGAGACGCCCGACAGCGCCAGCCCCAGACCCATCTTCAGGTTGTAACGCAGCGTTTCCCACGAGGTGTAGTTGTCGCCGGACCAGGTCTGCACATAGCGCTGCATGCCGACACCGCCCGAGCGCGACACCAGGAACGGCCGACGCTGCGGTGCAAATTCGAGCTGCGCTTCGCGCGAGGCGCGCATCATCAGCATGGTGTGCAGCACCTTGGCTTCGCGGATACGCGCTTTCTTGCCGAACCCGTGAGCGAAAGCGTCGGGCGTCCAGACTTCGAACTCGTTGTTGTCGTTCCAGGTGGACGCCATGCCGTACTCGAGCAGCGCGCTCTTGACGTTGGCCTTCCACCAGTCGAGCGTTTTCGGGTTGGTGAAGTCGAGATACGCGCCAACCTCATCCCAGAATTGCACCCAGGCCGGCTCGCCGTTTGCGGCACAAATCAGCAAGCCGGCTTCTCTCGCTTCTTCAAACTTCGGGTGATCGCGCAGCAGGCACGGCTTGATGTTCGGGCACAGGCGAATGCCCGCGTCCAGATAGCTCTGGACGAAGCCGCGTGCATCCGGGAACTTGTCGGTGTTCCAGTTGAAGACGTAGCGCTTCGGCCCGATCGACGTATAGCCCGACGACAGATGGAACGAGTCGCAGAGGATGTCGTGCTCACGGCATCCCTTGATGAACTCGGCCATCTGTTCCTGCGCGTTGGGCGCGTCGGTGTACGTCATGGTCGAGCCGGAATAACCGAGGCCCCACTTCGGCATCCACGCGGGGCGGCCGGTCATCCACGTGAAGCGGCGCGTGGCGTCGAGCGGCGTATCGGGCGAGGCAATGAAGTAGTAGTCGAGATCACCATGCGGCGCGACAAAGTAGCGATAGAGGCCGTGGTAGTTGTCCAGCTCGCGGCCCATGTCGAAGCTGCAATCGGACAGCGTGTCGTAGAACAGCCCGAAGCCGGTGCGGTTTTCCGGCTGCCACGTCACGTAGAACGGGATGTGCTTGTACAGCGGATCGGTCGTGCGCGCGCTGTAGCCCATCGCATCGATGTTGCGCATCTCGTAGCGCTGGTGCGCACGATTCATGTCGCCGGCGCGCTCGCCGAGGCCGAAGTACATCTCGCCGGGTTCGCGGCGCACGTAGTGGTAGACCTGCTCGTCCCAATAGCCGAAGTTGTAGGCCTGCGTTGGGCGATCGTTCAGTACGGTCTGCCAACCGCCGGCACCGCGGATCTGCCATGTGCAGAAGCCGCCTGCCAGGGCGACGCTCAGGCGAATCTTGCTGGTTTCCACGCGCAGCGTGTCGGCGTCGCTGTGCAGCGCAAATGCGGGCAGCGCGAAGCCGCTCAGGTCGCGGCGGTCACGCCCTTCGAGCGGCGTGTCGTCACCGCCGGGGGCGATCGACCACGTGGCCGGGCCGCGCAGGTCGCCCTGCGGCAGCACGAGCACGCGGATGATGTCTTCTTCCAGCACGAAGAGTTCAATCGCAGCGCCGGCGCTGCTGGCCAGCCGCAGCCGGTTGCCTTCCTGCGCCTGGACTTCGAATCGGGGGGGATTCAACATGGACATCGGTTTCAACTCAGTTTGAAGCAGAGAGACGCATCTGACGCGCGGCACGTTCTTCATGCGACTGACCGCGAATCAGAACAATCAGCAACGCCGCGCCAATCAGATCGAACGCGCCGAGCAGGCCGAACAGCGGACCATAACCGACCTTGTCAGCCAGCGCGCCCACCAACAGCGAGAAGCCCAGGCCGCCGATCCACGCCGCCATGCCGGCAAAGCCGCTGGCGGTGCCGACTTCTTCCGGATCGAAGACGTCCGCAGACAGCGTGTTGACGAGGCCGGAGATCATCTGGTGCGCAAAGCCGCCCACGCAGAACAACGCAATCGCCGTATAGGGAGACGCCACGAGCCCGACGCACGCCGGACCGATCATCATGAACGCACCCAGCACAACGCCGCAAACGCGCGACCACACCAGCGGAATACGGACGCGCTTGATCAGGAACGGCGACAGGTAACCGCCGGCCAGGCCGCCCAGGTCAGCCGCCAGGAATGGCAGCCACGCGAACATGGCGATGGCTTTCAGATCGAGGTGACGCTCGTTGACGAAGTAAAGCGGAATCCAAAAGCTGAACGTCTGCCAGGCAGGTTCGGCAAAAAAGCGCGCCAGCGCAATCGCCCAGAAGCGGCGGGACGTCACGACGTCCTTGACCGGGCGCTTGCCGCGCTCTGCGCTCGCAGGGCGGAGCTGCCCGCCGATGATCTTTTCGCGCTCGGCGTCGGACAGCGCGGCATGGTCTTTTGGCGAACGGTAGAAGGCAAACCACAGCGCGGCCCACAGGAAGCCGATGGCGCCAGTCACCACAAACGCCGACTGCCAGCCGTAACGCAGATGCAGGAAGACCACCAGCGGCGGCGCCAACATCGCACCCAGCGAGGTGCCCGAATTGAACCAGCCGACGGCGACGGACTTTTCCTTGTCCGGGAACCATTCGGCCACGGCCTTCATGCCGGACGGAATGGCAGCGGCTTCGGTCAGGCCCATCAGGGCGCGAAAGCCCGCCAGCGACAGCCAGCCGGTAGCGCCCGCGTGCAGCACGCCAGCAAACGACCACAACACACCAAACAGCGCAAAGCCGATACGCAAACCGACCAGATCAACGATAAAGCCGCAGACGGGCTGCATGATCGTGTAGCCCACCTGAAAGGCCGCGACCACGTAGGAATACTGCTGGGTGCTCATCCCCAGCTCGCTCTTGAGGGTGGGCGCCAGCACGCCCAGCGAGTTACGCGCCAGATAGTTGACGATCGTGCCCAGGCACACCAGCACGATGATCCACCAGCGCAAGCCCTTGATGGTCTTCACGGTGTTGTCTCCGATATTTTTTTATTGGTTACCGATCTACGAGGTGGCGTGCTACGACGTGCGCCGCCTCGGGTTCCGCCGTAGCGGTCAACAGTCAACGCACAATGCAGGGGCGCTTGTTGTCGAACTGCCAGTTGGGAATCAGTTGGCGCATGGCGATTGCGTCGTCGCGCGCGCCCAGGCCGTGCTGCTTGTAGAGGGCGTGGGCCTTCTCCAGTTGCTCCATGTCGACCGTGACGCCCAGGCCCGGGGCGGCCGGAACGGCAATCTCACCGCCGACGATCTGGAACGGTTCACGCGTCAGGCGCTGTCCGTCTTGCCAGATCCAGTGCGTGTCGATGGCGGTGATGTTGCCCGGCGCAGCCGCGGCCACGTGCGTAAACATCGCCAATGAAATGTCGAAGTGATTGTTGGAGTGCGAACCCCAGGTCAGGCCCCAGTCGTCGCACATCTGCGCCACGCGCACCGAGCCCTGCATCGTCCAGAAATGCGGATCGGCCAGCGGAATGTCGACGGAGTGCAACTGAATGGCGTGCCCCATCTGGCGCCAGTCGGTGGCGATCATGTTGGTGGCCGTCGGCAGGCCCGTGGCGCGGCGGAATTCCGCCATCACTTCGCGGCCCGAGTAACCGCCCTCGGCGCCGCAGGGGTCTTCGGCGTAGGCCAGCACGTCGTGCTTGTCGCGGCACAGGCGAATGGCCTCGGCCAGCGACCACGCGCCGTTCGGGTCCAGCGTGACGCGCGCCTCGGGAAAGGCCTCGGCCAATGCAGTCGTGACGACCATTTCGTCATCGCCGCTCAGCACACCGCCCTTGAGCTTGAAATCCTTGAAGCCATAGCGCGCATGGGCGGCCTTTGCGAGGCGCACGACCGCCTCCGGCGTAAGCGCTTCTTCGTGGCGCACGCGGGTCCAGTCGTCCGTGGCATCGCTGCCGTCGGCGTAGTCCAGGTCGGTGCGTTTGCGGTCGCCCACGAAGAACAGGTAGCCGAGCACCGGCACCTTGTCGCGCTGTTGCCCCTGCCCCAGCAGGGCCGCCACGGGCACGCCCAGATGCTGGCCGAGCAAGTCCAGCAGCGCGCTCTCCAGCGCTGTCACCGCATGCACGGTGGTGCGCAGATCGAAGGTCTGCAACCCCCGGCCAGCGGCATCACGATCGGCAAATTGACGGCGCACGCTGTTCAGTACGTTGTTGTACGCGCCGATCGGTTGTCCGACAACCAGCGGCGTCGCGTCCTCAATGGTCTTGCGGATGGACTCGCCGCCGGGCACCTCACCTACGCCGGTATGACCTGCGGAGTCCTCCAGGATGACGATATTGCGGGTGAAGAACGGGCCATGCGCGCCGCTCAGATTCAGCAACATGCTGTCGCGGCCCGCCACGGGAATGACCTGGAGGCGGGTGACGCGCGGCGTGTTGACTGCGCGTTCGGTGGCTGGGTGATTGATTGTCATCACGTGTGTCATCAGTCGTCGTACAACATGGACGCGACTATAATTGACACATTCTTCTCGAACCACCCCTGGTAAACCCGCCCCTTTCCGGAGACCGCATGCCCACCGTCAGCTCGCCCGCAACGCTCGTGCGCCGCACCCAAAGCTTGGCGGACGTGGTGGTGGACCACGTCAAAGGGCGCATTGCCAGTGAATCTCTGCGGATTGGGGACAAGCTCCCCACGGAATCCGCGTTGATGGAAGCGCTGGGCGTGAGCCGCACGGTGGTACGCGAGGCGATTTCGCGCTTGCAAGCCAAGGGGCTGATCGAAACGCGTCACGGCATCGGCAGCTTTGTGCTGCCGCCACGCATCGACAACAGCATCCCGCTGGGCGATGCGTCGACGATGCACGAGATCTTGAGCATGCTGGAACTGCGCGTCGCCATTGAGACGGAATGCGCAGGCTTGGCCGCACAGCGCATCTCCGCGGCCGAGATCGAGGCGCTGCGTCTGGCGCTCGAAGCCATCGAGCAGGACCAGGCGGAGGGCAACGACAGCGCCACCTCCGACCTCCAATTTCATCTGAGCATTGCCCGCGCCACCGGGAACGAACATTTCGTGGGCGCCCTCGCCCAGCTCGGCAAGACGCTCATTCCCCGCACGCGGATGGGGCTGGCGCAGGTCGGCTATCTGAACGCGCCCGAACTGCGCGCCACGGTCAACCGCGAGCACCACAGCGTTTTCGAAGCCATTGCGCGGAAAGATCCCGAAGCCGCTCGCGCCGCCATGCGCATGCACCTGTCAAACAGCCGCGAGCGTCTGCGCCGGGCGCACGAAGCGGCTGGCAGTCAAAAGACCGCAACAGGCAGCTGAGCGGGCCAAAATGTCGGCATGTCGTACGACGTCTTATCAGGCGTTCGGCACTGTCCACAATCTCCGGTCTCAGCGCTGTTGATAAAGATTTGCATTCGCCCGCTCTCAGCCACGTAACCTGAGCTTGCACCGACCCCTCGTGGGTGCGCTCCGGCCGCGGAAGAGAGAGCCGCGGTCTTCTTGGCCCTGATGCTGCTGTCCCGAGTGTCAGGGCGTTTCTTTTGGTGGTGGGCGGTCGAATCCCCTCCACTGCTTTACCCACAAAAAAGCCCCGACTTGCGGGGCTCTAACTTTGAGACGACCGGCTCAGCGTTCGCGTGCCAGCACGTGATAGCCGGCCAGCAGGATGGCGGCGCCCGCGATCGTGCCGGCAAACCCCGCCAATTGGCCTGGCTCATACCAATGCAGCAACTGGCCGAAAAAGGCCGCGGCCAGCGCACCGGCAATGCCGACCATGATGGTGAGGACGAAGCCGCTTGCGCCGCTGCGCGGCGTCACCCATCGGGCCACAAGCCCGGCCAGAAAGCCGATGAGGATGGTGATACAGAGCAATTGCATGGCAGCGGCTCCGGCGGGTCAAGGCTGTCAGTGCGTTGCTTCGGCGTCGATCACGCGCTCCAGACAGAAGCCCTGTCCATAGATCGCGCGCAGGCGCAGGCCGTTCTCCGTACCCAGCAGCAACTTCTTGCGCAGGCGTGACACGTGCGTATCGAGCGTGCGTGAATACGGGCTCAGCTCACGGCCCCAGAGCGCCAGTTCAATATCGGCGCGTGAAAGAACGCGCCCAGCATTCGCAAAGAGCAACAGCGCCAATTCAAACTCACGCGCATGTACCGACACTGACGTATCACGCAGGCGGATGGAACGATTCTGCCGATCGAGCGTATACGGCCCCAGGCGAATCTCCGACGCCCGCACGGCGCGGCTCACGGCAAAGCGGCGGATCAACGCATCGAGCCGCGCCAGCAACTCAGGCGCACGGATATCACCTTGGAAGCACAGGTCTGCACCGTGGTTGAGCGCCTCTGCGGTTTCGGTATCGGCCTGGCCGTCGGCGAGGTAGACGATCGCCATACCGGGGCCCACGCGCTCGCGCACGCTGCGCACCAGCGACAGGCCTAGCATGTCGTGCGCATGCGCGCCGACCATCAGCAGGTTGATGCCGTGCAAGTCTATGGCTTCAAAAACCTGGCGAGAGAGAAACAGCGGCACACATTCAAAGCGCGTGGGCTGCAACGCGGAGTGGATCGCCTGCTGGCGGGCGAGGTGCGTATCGATCAGACCGATTTTCATGGCTCGGTGTCGTAGTGGACTGCGTGCGGCGCGGTCAAGCAGCGGCGTGACGATGATGCTGTGCATTGCTATCGTCGCCACTGCCGCCGCGCCACATGGATACATGCCGACCAGCCAGCCAGAAGCCTTTGAACTGCGGCGGGTTCCCGTTACCGCGCAGGGCGTGATGCAGTTGCGCGCGAATGCATTCGTAATCGCATTCGGTCAAAACATCGGTTGCAATCTGGCTCAACATACGTGGCGCCTCGGGCGTGTCTGTGCTCGGTTTTTTCCAAGGTGCCGTCGTCTCTCGACCGGTGTGTCACCGGTGCATGCTGTGCGGGTCGGCCAATGAACTGTAGGGCCGCCGCCGTGCCGAAATGCAAATGATTGAAAAGGAAGTGTGGCAAAGGCCACACGAGACCGTCAGGCCTCAGGCGTCGTGGCGATGCGCGACGCGCGGCAGCCACAGCGTGAAGGTCGACCCCAGGCCGGGTGTGCTTTGCACAGCAATGCGGCCGCCATGCCGGTCGACCACCGTCTTCACGAATACGAGACCCAAGCCGCTGCCGGCGGGCGCATTGGCCGCGCCTTCATGCAAGCGATGAAACGGCTGAAACAGCCGCGGCTGATCGGCAAGGGCGATGCCGGCCCCCTGGTCCGCCACGGCCACCGAGAACATCGCTTCGTCCTGCTCCACCGATACCGTCACCATGGAGCCGGCTGCGCTGAACTTGATGGCGTTGTTGAGCAAGTTCACCAGCGCGCGCACCAGCAAGCGCGGCTCGCCGCGCACCGCTGCTTCGATGTCGGCCACCACGCGCACTTCCACCTGGTGACGATTCGCCAGCGGCCAGACCTCGTCGGCGGCATCGAGCACGAGGCCCACGAGATCCACGTCCACCAGCTTGAGCGTTTGCGATTCGGCGCGCGCCAGGTCGATGAAGGCATCGGCCAACTCCAGCGTGCGCGACGACAGCTGCTCGATGCGAGACAGAAGCACCTCGCGGTCCAACGCGCGCGACGCATCGCGCTGCAGCTCGATCAGGGCGAGGATGGCGCTCTGCGGCGAACGCATGTCGTGCGAGATAAACCGCAGCGCTTCTTCGCGATGGCGCTCGGCCTGGCGCACGGGGGTGATGTCGGCAAAGCTGACGATGATGTCGACGGGGCGCCCCACTTCGTCCCGCAGCGCGGCGGCGTGCATCAACATCGAGCGGCCGTCGTGCGTCTGCAGCTCGACGGGTTCGAGCCCGGTGGGATCGGCGAGCCAGCGCGCCCAGTAGTGCTCTCCCGCTGTGGGGTCGGGAAACGCACGCGCCAGCAGCGTCGACAGGTCGCGCAGCGCGGCCGCGCGGATCTGGCCCGGCGCCTGCATCTGGCCGGCCAGGTCTGCGCTGCGGCCATTCGCCAGGCGGATCGTGCCGTCGTGCGTGCAGATGACGGTCGCATCGGGCAGGCTCTCCAGCGCATCGGCCAGGAAGCGGCGCAGCCCACGCAGCTTGTCCGTCAGCGAGGCGACGGCATCCATGTGCGCGCCGAGCGTGCGGCCGGTGCGGACCAGCGGCGCGGTATCGCCCAACAGGCCGGGCTCGCGCGCCAGACGCTGCAGCTCGTCGCGCAGAAAGCGCAACGCGGCTTCCTGCTGGCGCCAGCTCCACAGCGGATACAACACCAGCGGGCCGACCAGCGCCGCAAACGGCGGCAGCCAGCGATTGCCAACCACCAGCGCGCCGATTGCGCTCAGCAACAACACGACAGCACCCGTCACCGCCACTGCAAGCGCCATACGCGGCGTGAGCCAGCGCACGGCAAACGCGGTCATCAGCAGGGGGAGCAGCGTCATCGCCCAGAACACGCCCGGTGGCGCCGGCAGGATGGCGCTGCCGTCGAGTACCGTCTGCGTGGCATTGGCAAGCACTTCGACGCCGCTCATCGTGCGCGAGGGCGGCGTCGCAAAGATGTCGGACACTCCCGATGCGGTGGCCCCGATCAGTACCAGCTTGCCGGCAAGCGCCTCGGGCGGCACGTGGCCGTTGAGCACATCCAGCGCCGGCACATGCCGGTATGTACCGGCCGGCCCAGCAAAATTCAGGCGGATATACGCCTGCCGCACCCAGCCGCCGGCGTCGGTCTCCACATCGGGCAGCGCCGGTACGGATGACGGCGGGCGCAGCGCCTGCCGCGCAAGTTGCACGGCAAGATGGTCCAGCATATGCGTTCGCGGCCCCTCTGCCAGATACATGCCGCGTACCACGCTATCCGCGTCGGGGGCGGCATTGATATGCGCGACGGACGCGTTGATACCGAGGAACGGATAGTGATACACGCGCCCCCGCTCGGTGCGCTCCGGCAAGGCCGGCAGGATGACGTGTCCGGCCTGCTCGATGGCGGCAGTCAATGCTCGATCGCCTTCGGGCTGCGCAAGATCGGGTTCGATCAGCAGAATATCGACGCCGATGGCGCGCGGCTGCGCCCGTCCCACCCGCGCAATGAGGTCGGCCAGGCGGCTGCGGGGCCACGGCCAGCGCCCCACGGCGTCAAGACTTTGATCATCAATGGCAACGATGACGATATCGTCGCGCGGCGCATGCCCGTGCAGCGTAACGACGGTGTCGTACAGCGCCGCATCCAGCCGCGCGACCACGCTCCAGCGCACCGCACCGAATGTCAGCAGCGCAGCCAGCGCCACCAGCACCCCCCACTCCACCAGCGCGCGCCGCCCAAGGCTGCGCACGGCCGATTGGGCGGGTACGGGTTCAGTCATTGAGGAGGAGATTGCCGCCGCCGCTCTGCACCGGGGTGCGCGCGGAATCGCCGACGAAGGCACCGACGTCAATGCGCTGCGGCTTGGCGTAGACCACCGATGCCGCATCGCCCAAGTCGACGCCGGTGCGGATGTAATACACGCCGGACGGCGGCCTCGGAATGGTGGCCTCGTTGCCGTCGCTCACGATGTCGGCGATGGGTTTGGCGAAGCTTGTGTCGCCCGCCAATTGCACACGCGTGCGCGCGCCAGATGCCGCCAGTTCGGGCGACAACGCCGACCAGTGGGCATGCAGCTTGCCGTCATCGCTCGCTTCCACTTCGGCTGTCGGTACGGCATCGAGCGGAATGTCGAGCACGCGAAAACGAAGCGCATCGCTCCACGGGCCGGTTTTGCCGTCCGCTGCCACCGAGCGCACACGCCACCACCATGTGCCAGCCGTCAACGGCCTGGTCAGACGCACGTCCTCGCCATGCTGCTGAACGGCCGGCGAGGCAAAGCTCTCGGTGCCCGCCACTTCCAGGTCATAGCTACCAGCATCGGACACGACAGCCCATGCAAATGCCACGTCCCCGCTGCGGTAGGTCCGATCGCTACCCGGCTGGATCGTGTACGGCGCTTCCGGATGGAGCCGCACAGTGAACGGCCGCGTGGCCGATTCACTGGTCAGTCCAAGCGCGTCGACGCTCTGCACGACGAGCGTGTAGTCGCCGTCCTCATCGCCGCAGAGCGTTGCCGCCGGGGTCTTGCTTGATTGATAGGCACTGAGTTCGGTCAGCGCCGCATCCCGCGCCACGGCAGCGCGATATCCGACCGCACCCTTCACCGGCTGCCACGTCGCGCGCAGGCACGGCGTCTGCACAAGTTCGGGAATGGCGCCGAGCTTGGGCGGGGCCGGCAGCGCGGCACGCTTGAGGTGTCCCGCCGATGCCACCACGCCAAAGCCAGCCTTGACCGCTTGCCTCTGACGACCGGCGCTTGTGGCAACCTCACCTTCCAGCACGGAACTCGTCGAACCCGCTTCGCTGGCCTGCACGCGGAAACGCGTACCTCGCACGCCCGTCACCAGCGCTGGCGTGGAAATCTCGTAACGGCCCACACCGCTCTTCTTGGGCGCGACGTTGGATTCCGCTTCGCCCTTCTTCACGTGCACGCGCACATCGATCAACCCGGCGCGCGCAAACGCCCGCACACGCGACAGCGCAACGTGGCTGCCCGGTGGCACCGTCACGCGTGTGCCGTCGTCAAAGGCCAGCGTCACGGCGCCTTTGTCGCCGGTGTCGATCTGCGCATCTTCTGCGAGCTTCGTGCCAGTCTGCAGGGGCTTGCCGCCGGTGGTTGCGTCACGTGCAAACACGACCTGCGCCGTTGCTGGCACGACCGGAATGCGATCGAACGGAATCCGGAGGAGCGAGCCGGGCTTCAACCGATACGGATCGGCCACATGGTTGCGCCGCTGCAGCAGGCGCCAGCCTTCGACGCTGTCCATGTAACGTTCAGAGAGGTTGATCAGCGTGTCGCCCTGCTGCACGCGGTAGACGAAATCGCCACCATCAGCGCCGGAAGGCTGAGCGATCGCCGCCTGCCACACGCCGCCAAAAAGAACGAACGCGCCGACAAACGCGGCGCGCCCAATCAAACCACCCCAGATTGCGTCAGCTTGCTTCACCATCTTCCTGCGTGGTTTCGAGCCGATAGCCGTGCGAGTACACCGAGACCAGCCGCACGCCATTCTTCTGATTGAGATCGAGTTTGAGCCGCAGCTTGGAGATATGGGTGGCCAGCGTGCGCGAATCCGGGCCGATGCTGCGCCCCCACACTGCCTGCTCGATCAGCTCACGCGGCACCAGCTTGCCGACATTGCGGAACAGGTACAGCCCAAGATCGAACTCGCGCGGCGACAGCTCGACCTGCGAGCCGTTCAGTGTCAGCACGCGACCGACTGGGTCCACCGCGTACGGACCGACGCGAATGCGTTCGAGCGATTCACCGGTGCGCGGCGCCGCACGACGCAGCAGCGCACCGACGCGCGCCACCAGCTCGGCGCGGCGCACCGGCTTGACGACGTAATCGTCGGCGCCGGCAGCCAGCCCGCGCACCACGTCGTCTTCGAGCGAACGGTTGGTCAGAAACAGCACCGGCAGCGCCGGGCCGACCGTCTGCCGCACCCAGCTCACAAGCTGGATGCCGCTGATATCGGGCAACTGCCAGTCAAGCAGCAGCAGGTCGAATGTGCGATCCCGCAGCGCCTTGACGAAGGCATCCCCGTTACCGAAACACTCGCATTCGTACCCCGACGAAACCAGGATTTCGCGGATCAAATCAGATTGCGCCTGGTTGTCTTCTACCGAGGCAATTCGTATCGCCATCTGGACTGCCCTTTCCCCGTTTCGGGTCCGGCATCGCTATGCGAAATGCCGGCTCACTCCGTGCGTCGTTGTGATCGGGGTCCCGGACCGGCGCATCGTAGTTGAATACGCCAGCCACCAACGGCGCGGCACCCACTTCCCGCGCAAGACCTTACCTACGCCCTACCGGCAGGTGTCGCACGCCGGCTTAAGCCCAACTCATCCTAAAAGGCCGCCCCTGCGATATTGCAAACAATTGTGAAAAGCCAATCGGAGAGCCGGGATTTCTGGCGTTCTATCATTTTTTATCGCGCCATTACAAGGTGCGAGTTCTCAGAAAGTATAGGAGTCGGCCCACGGGCGGGTAGGGCGCCCGGGTATACGCTGCCCCGGACCCTCCCTACCGAGCCTTCCGCCAGCGCCCTTGATCGGTCGTTCAAGCTGCGGTCGCCGCCCAGAACATCAGTACCGCCAACCTGAGGGCTGCTCCCAGAAGACATACCCTTGACCATCCTGCCGACGCATACACCTGTGTCGAAAGCACCGCCCCCAATCCACTGCCCGCCGCATAGAACAGCATGTACGCGCCAACCAGCCGGCCGTGCGCCTCCGGCCGCAAGCGAGAGCCCAGACTCTGATTGAGCACGTGCACAGCCTGCCCACCCAGGTCCAACAGAACCACACCGACGATCAGCCCTGCCAGATGCCGCGCCCCCAAACCGAGCGACAGCCAGGCTACCAGTAGCAAATCCAACGCGACGCCGGTGGCCGCCTGTGCCCAATGGCGATCCGCCTGTGCCCCGCTCGCGCGGCCGCCAGCGCGCCAATCACGCCAACCAAACCGAATGCGCCAATGCCTGCTGGCGAAAGCTCATAGGGCGGCGCACTCAGAGCCAGCGCCATCGCGCCCCAGAAGACATTGAACGCCGCGAACATCAGCAAACCGATCAGGCCGCGTCCCTGCAAAACAGGTTCGGCCATCAGGAGTTGCCACATCGAGCGCAGAAGCGCTATGTATTTCGGGGGCGAAAGTACAGTCGGCGGCGTCGGCAACGCGCGCCAGAGCATACACAGCATCGCCACCGAGAAGCCTACTGACGTCGCATAGACAGCACGCCAGCCGGCGACTTCAGCGATCCAGCCCGTCAGGGCATGTGCCAACAGAGGACCGATAACTACCCCGCCCCGTACCGCGCCAACCACGTGACCACGTTCCGGCGAAGGTGCCAACACGGCGGCGCAGGCGATCAGTCCTTGTGTCATCGCGGTGCCAAGCAAACCGATAGAGAGCATGCCAAGCAGCAACGACCAGTGCGCCTGCGCCAGACCTACCGCGAGCAGCGCCGGCGTGAGTAGGACGAGCTGCACCAGCAGCACTTGCTTGCGCGGCCAGCGGTCGCCCAGCGGAACGACTAGCGCCAGAGCAAGCGCACAACCAGCTAGGGTGGCACCGCTGATGCCGCCCACCCATGCGTCGCTGAGCGCAAAGTCACGGGCCAGTGCCCCGAGCAGCGGCTGGGCGAAATAGCCGTTGGATACGCTGGCCGCTGCGCACAATGCCAGCATGCCAACCCATGCATGCGGCAACACTGAAAATGGGAATGACCCGCTCGGTAGACGAACCGTTCACAGCGCAATCAAGGCATATCTCCGCCTCGTTTGGTTTCAAAAATAGAACCAAATGAGCCTAGTCAACGCAGTTTTCTCATGTGACCACGGCAAGGAGGCGGGATGGGTCGGCCATGCCGTCAGTGCTTCGTGTCAACATGGCGTTGGTACATTGTCCAAACTGGAGAGTCGAGGCGGAACAGGCCGCGCTTGGAGCGAGTTCATCGCGACGATGCAAATAAAAAGCCCCGAACCAGTCGGGGCTTTCTTCTTGCAATCTGGAGGCGGAGGCCGGAATCGAACCGGCGTACACGGCTTTGCAGGCCGCTGCATAACCACTTTGCTACCCCGCCAGGGGTTTTGCACCGCATTGTAGCAATTCGTGAAGAACCGCGTGTTTGCCGTGCCGATAAAGAAAAAGGGAAGCAAGGCTTCCCTTCGGGATTGGAGCGGGAAACGAGGCTCGAACTCGCGACCTCAACCTTGGCAAGGTTGCGCTCTACCAACTGAGCTATTCCCGCGTAACCGGTTATGCCGCCATGCCTTCACATCAACACGGCCACATATGTCAAAACTGGAGCGGGAAACGAGGCTCGAACTCGCGACCTCAACCTTGGCAAGGTTGCGCTCTACCAACTGAGCTATTCCCGCATTTTGGCTACCAGCACTGCCGTACAACCTTTGTGCTGCTAGACCGTTTGCGTCACATCACTGCAACGCGAGAACGAGATTATGGCAAAGAAGAATCGCCCTCGTCAACACTTTTGCGCAAGAGTTTTTAAAGGCTCATTTTGCGCGCTCGCGAATCTGCGGCCAGGCGAGCTTCATGTAGTACGCCATCGACCACAGCGTGAGCACCGCCGCCACGTAAATCAGCCACGTACCCCACACCTGCGCATCGATCATGCCGAACAGGCGGCCCTCGAACAGCAGCAGCGGAATCGCGATCATTTGGAAGGTCGTCTTCAGCTTGCCGAGGAAGTTGACGGCCACGCTCTTCGACGCGCCAATCTGCGCCATCCACTCACGCAGGGCGGAGATGGTGATCTCGCGGCCAATGATGACGAGTGCGACGACGTCGGAAACACGGCCCAATGACAGCAGCACCAGCAGCGCGGCGGCCACCATCAGCTTGTCGGCGACCGGATCGAGGAAGGCACCAAAGGCGGAGGTTTGGTTCCAGCGGCGGGCGAGAAAGCCGTCGAACCAATCGGTGAGGCTTGCAACGATGAAGAACACCGCGGCCGTCAGGTTCTTGGCGGGCAGTGCCATCCAAGTGTCCGGCACGTAGAACACGCCCACCACCAGCGGGATCATGGCCACACGCAACCAGGTCAGGAGGATCGGGAAGTTGAAAGGCATGGCAAATCGAGAGGACAACCGCCGCGCAAGCTGAAACCAACGCGACACGATGGGGCATTGTCGCCGATCAATGCAGCTGACGGTAGATTTCTTCGGCCAGGGTCTGCGAGATGCCTTCCACCGTGGCGAGCTCATCGACGCTCGCGGCCATCACGCCGCGCAAGCCGCCGAAGCGCGCCAGCAACCGCTGCCGGCGCTTGGCGCCGATGCCTTCGATCTCTTCCAGCCGCGACGTGTTGCGCGCCTTGGCCCGCTTGGCGCGCATCCCTGTGATAGCAAAGCGGTGCGCTTCATCGCGAATCTGCGCGACAAGCATCAGCGCGGCGCTGCCCTGGCCCAACTCCAGTGACGGCCGGCCATCGGCGAAGACCAGCGTTTCGAGGCCCACCTTGCGCCCCTCGCCCTTGGCCACACCGACGAGCAATCCAATATCCAACCCCAGTTCCTCAAAAACCTGGCGAGCGACTTCCACCTGCCCCTTGCCGCCGTCGATCAGCACGATGGTCGGCATGTTGGGCGCGTCTTCGCCTGCCTGCTCGACGATCTTCTGGTAGCGGCGCGTGAGGACTTGCCGCATGGCCGCGTAATCGTCGCCGGGGGTGATGTCCTGGATGTTGTAGCGGCGGTATTCGCTGTTTTGCATGGCGTGGCCGTGAAAGACCACGCACGAGGCCTGCGTGGCTTCGCCGGCGGTGTGACTGATGTCGAAGCACTCGACGCGCAGCGCGGCAAGGTCTTCCAGGTCGATACCGATGGTCTCGGCCAGTGCGCGCGTGCGGGCCTGCTGGCTGCCTTGCTCGGAAAGCCGACGCATCAGCGAGAGTTCGGCGCCCTTCTCCGCCATCTCGAGCCACGCGCGACGCCCACCCTGGGGCTGACGCACGACCGAGATGCGACGCCCGGCCTGCTCGGCCAGCGCATCGATCAGCTCGGTTGCGAGAATCGGATGGCTGACCACCAGCACCGGCGGCACGAACTGATCGAGATAGTGCTGCGCAACGAAGGCTTCGAGGATGTCGCTAGCCATGCGTTCGGCATCACGCGATGTTTCTGCAGCCGACACGCTATCGGCTTCGACATCCACACCGACAATGGCGGCGCCCTCTTCCACGTGCGTGGGAAAGTAAGCTTTGTCACCGAGATGACGCCCGCCGCGCACCATCGCCAGGTTCACGCAGGCGTGGCCGCCCTTGATGGCAACGGCCAGGATATCGATGTCGCTGGCGTGGCCGACCTCTTCCACCGACTGCTGCTTGAGCACCGTCGACAACGCGCCGATCTGGTCCCGCACGATGGCAGCCTGCTCGAACGCCAGCGATTCGGCGTAGCGCTGCATCTTGTCCTGCAGCGTCTGCATAACCTCGTCTTGCCGGCCCTGCAGGAAACTGGCCGCGTTGGCGACATCGCGTGCGTAGTCCTCTGCGCTGATGGCCTGGACGCATGGGCCGCTGCAACGATGGATCTGATGCAGCAGGCACGGCCGCGTGCGGTTGTTGAAGACCGTGTCTTCGCACGTACGGAGCCGGAACACCTTCTGCAGGATCTGCATGCTCTCGCGCACGGCATGCGCACTCGGGAATGGGCCGAAGTATTGATGCCTGCGGTCGGTTGCGCCACGGTAATACGCCATGCGCGGATACGCGTGCTGCGTGAGCTTCAGATATGGATACGACTTGTCGTCGCGAAACAGAATGTTATAGCGCGGCGCCAGGGCCTTGATGAGATTGTTCTCGAGCAGCAGCGCTTCGGCTTCGCTGCGCACGACCGTGGTGTCGATGCGCGCGATCTTCGCCACCATCATCGCGATGCGCGGCGAGAGCAGCGTCTTGTTGAAGTAGCTCGACACGCGCTTCTTGAGGTCGCGTGCCTTGCCCACGTAGAGCACATTGCCCTGCACATCAAAATAGCGATACACGCCCGGCAGGTTCGGCAGGCGCGCGATATGCGCTTTCGCGTCGAATTCAGGCACGTTCGCGGGCGCGTTGGCCTCGACGCTCTCGGGCGTCTCAGGGGACTGAGTTTGCTTGGGGTCGGACGACATGGCGTTCGCTGGATCAGAGGCCGTCAGTGTAGAACAAGCTGCCGACTACAATGTCGGCCCATCCTCTTCGCTGCCCGCCCCACCGTCCTGCATGCGCACCATCACATCCTGGGATCTCTTCTGCCGCGTCGTCGACAACTACGGCGATATTGGCGTCTGCTGGCGCCTGGCTCGCCAGCTTGCACAGGAGCACGGCCACACGGTCCGCCTGTGGGTAGACGATCTCCGCTCGTTCGAGAAAATCTGCCCTGCTGTCGACGCAAAGACCGATGCCCAGCGCGTCTCGGGCGTGGATATTCGCCACTGGGCTGACGACGCGCAGGTCGCCAACCTACTCCCAGCTGACGCTCACCCGACGCTGCACGACGTGGTGATCGGCGCCTTCGCGTGCGCCGTCCCGGAGCCCATGCTGACGCTCATGGCCGAGCGGGCATCCCAGGGATCGGCGCCCGTGTGGATCAATCTGGAATACCTCAGCGCAGAGAATTGGGTGGCCGAACACCACGCGATGCAATCCCCACATGTACGGCTGCCGCTCGTCAAGCATTTCTTTTTTCCCGGTTTTGCGCGCAATACCGGCGGCTTACTGCGGGAAGCGCACCTTGGCGCACAACGCAAGACGTTCGAGGCAAGCCCGGCTGCCCATCAGGCTCTATGGCACCGCCTCGGCGTCGACGATCTGATGCGCGATAACCCCGACGCCCTGCGTGTGAGCCTGTTCGCCTACGCCAACCCGGCGCTGCCGACGCTCGTCGCCCAATGGGAAGCATCGTTCCAGCCGGTGGTCTGCCTGGTCCCGGAAGGTTTGGCGGCACAGCAGATCGCCGGGCTCTTGGGCGACGCCGGTGGCGCCCGCACAGGCGCCCGGTGGAAGCGCGGCAACCTCAGCGTGGCCGTTGTGCCGTTTGTGCCGCAGGAGCATTACGACCCGCTGCTCTGGGCGTGCGACATCAATTTCGTACGAGGGGAAGACTCGTTCGTGCGCGCCCAGTGGGCACTGAAGCCCTTTGTCTGGCACATCTACCCGCAAAGCGACGACGTGCATCTCACGAAGCTGGACGCCTTTCTGGCCCGCTATACCCCGGCGCTGGCAGAGGCCGACGCCAGGGCGCTGGTCGCCTTCTGGCACGCCTGGAATGGTGCGCCGGCGTCACTCGACTGGAACCAGTTTTCGGCTACGGTGCCTCGCCTGCGCGCACGAGCGGTCACGTGGGAGCAAAGCTTGATGCAACTGGGCGATCTCGCCGCGAATTTGGTGGCATTTTGCGAAAAACAGGTAAAATAGCGGGCTGATCTGTATGCGACCCCCGGCTCTGACCTGGTTCGCGCGGCCCGGAGGGTATCGCGCGGTGCTTCGTTGCTTGGCGCGCATCGAACCCTCTTACTCTCAGGAAATGTGAAATGGCTTTGAAAATCGCGCAAGAACTCCGCGCTGGCAACGTGTTCATGATCGGCAACGACGCAATGGTCGTGCTCAAGACCGAGTACAGCCGTTCGGGCCGCTCGGGCGCCGTCGTCAAGATGAAGTACAAGAACCTGCTGACGGGCGCAGGCGGCGAGTCGGTGTTCAACGCCGACGACAAGATGGACCAAGTCATCCTCGAGAAGAAGGAAGCCGAGTATTCCTACTTCGACGGCTCGATGTACGTGTTCATGGATCCGGTCACGTACGAACAGTACAACGTTGAGCCCGCCGCCATGGGCAGCGCGCTGAACTACCTGCAAGACGGCATGAAGGTCGAAGTGACGTTCTACAACGAGAACGCCATCTCGGTGGAACTGCCGACCACGGTTGTCCGCGAAATTGTCTACACCGAGCCGGCCGTCAAGGGCGACACGTCGTCGGGCAAGGTGCTGAAGGCAGCTCGCATCAACGACAACGAAGAATTCACGATCATGGTGCCGCTGTTCTGCAACATCGGCGAGAAGATCGAAATCGATACGCGTACCGACGAGTACCGTAGCCGCGCCAAGTAAGCTGGCGTCGCGGCAAGAAGAAAGGCTCCCTCGGGAGCCTTTTCTTTTTTCTGGCAGTCTTCTTGGTGTTCCGACGTTACTTGATGAGCTTCGCCTCGCGCAATGTGCGCAGCGCCTGCTTGTAGGCCGATTGTTGCTGCAGTTTTGCCCAGTCCTTTACGGCGCGACCACCAAACAGCCGACGCACGCGCCGCTGCGACGCCTTGCCCATCGGCACATCAAGCTCGCCGAGCAGTTGGTCGGCTTTTTCCGGCGCATTGCAGATCAAGACCATGTCGCAGCCCGCCGTGAGCGCTGCTCGCGCACCGTCGACCACCGTGCCGGCAACGCTCGCGCCTTCCATGCTCAAGTCATCGCTGAAGATCACGCCGTCAAAGTTGAAATGCGCGCGCAGCATGTCCTGCAGCCAGAAGCGAGAGAAGCCGGCCGGGTTCGGATCGACCGCTGAATAAATCACGTGCGCCGGCATCACGGATTGCAGGCCGATGCCCATCCAGCCGTAAGGCTGCGCGTCGTCAGCGAGGATGGCCTCCAGCGGACGCTCGTCCACCGGCACGGCGACGTGCGAATCCGCTTGGACGTAGCCGTGACCGGGGAAATGCTTGCCACAGTTGGACATGCCGGCCAGGCGCAGGCCCAGCGTCAAGTGGTTGGCTAGCATCGTGACCACGCGCGGGTCGCGATGAAACGCGCGATCGCCGATCACGCTGCTGCTGCCGTAGTCGAGATCGAGCACGGGCGTGAAGCTGAGGTCGATATCGCACGCGCGCAGTTCTGCGGCCAGTACGTAGCCGCAGGCGGTGGCAGCGCGCGTGGCGGCTAGCACATCGGTGTCCCAGAGCTTGCCCAGCGCGCCCATGGCGGGCAGATGCGTGAAACCGTCGGTCTTGGCGCGCTGCACGCGACCGCCTTCGTGGTCGATGCAAATCAGCACGTCGCTCCGAATCGCGCGAATGGCCTGCGTGAGCGCCGTCAACTGCGCGCGCGATTCAAAGTTACGCGCAAACAGGATCACGCCGCCCGTCAACGGGTGGGCAATGCGGCGGACGTCGTCGGGGCCGAGTTCCAGGCCGGCAACATCCAGAACGATCGGACCGGGGTGCTTCTGCTTCTTGGTTTGAGTCATGCGGAGGATTTCGTTTGCAACTCGGCGACGGCGAATGCGACTGCATAGTCGCGCTCGTCCGTCACACTGATCTGGATATGAAGGCCGTGCTGCGCAATCCAGTCGGCCAGTTCGCCGCTATAGCGCACCACCGGTTGACCGGAGGGCAGATTGAGTGTCTGTACCGCACGCCATGTCATCGGCCACCGCATGCCCAGGCCGATGGCCTTGGACACGGCTTCCTTGGCGGCAAAGCGGGTGGCAAGAAACGCAAGGCCCCGCCGCTCAGAGCGCGCCTTGCGGGCATGGTAGACACGCAGCTCATCGGGGCCCAGCACCTTTTCGGCGAAGCGGCCGTTGGTCCGCTGCATCACGCCTTCAACGCGCTCGATCTGGATGATGTCGGTGCCGATGCCATAAATCGCACCGGACACCGAGGCGGATGCAGCCTGTTCGTTCATACCGGCACGCCCGGATGTGCGGCCGCCGGCGTGGTGGAAGACAGCCGTGCCGCAACCATGATCGCTTTCATCTCGCGCACCGCGTTCTGCCAGCCAGCAAATACCGCATGCGCAACCACGGCGTGGCCGATATTCAGTTCATGAATGCCCGCGATGGCCGCGATCGGCTGCACGTTCGTGTAGTGGAGGCCGTGACCTGCGTTCACGCGCACGCCCCAGCGGATGCCCTCTTCCACCGCGGTCTCGATGCGGACGAGTTCCGCCCGCAGCTCGGCATCGTCGGTCGCTTCGGCATAGCGGCCCGTGTGCAGTTCGATGACCGGGGCGCCTGCAGCGGCGGCGGCCTCGATCTGCGCCGCATCCGGATCGATGAACAGCGAGACGCGGATGCCTGCGTCGGCCAGTTGCTTGCAGGCGGCTTGCACCTTAGCGAAACCGCCCACCACGTCCAAGCCACCTTCAGTGGTCACTTCCTGACGACGCTCGGGCACCAGGCAAACGTCCTGAGGGCCGATGTCGCAGGCGATGTCGAGCATCTCCTGGGTGACAGCACACTCAAGGTTCATGCGCGTGCGCAGCTGCGGCCGCAGCGCGCGCACATCCGCGTCCTTGATATGGCGACGGTCTTCGCGCAGGTGCAGAGTGATGAGATCGGCGCCGGCTTCTTCAGCCAGGAGCGCTGCGGCGACCGGATCCGGGTAGGTGGTGCCGCGCGCGTTGCGCAGCGTAGCGACGTGGTCGATGTTGATGCCCAGGTCGATGATTCCCGGCGAGGCATGAAAGATCATAGTTTCTGCAAGTCGATCAGGATCTGGCGCGTCGAAAGCGGCGTGCCATGCAAATGATAATGCAGCAGGAAACGCATCAGGCTGCGGCTTTGCTGCGCGGTCGTCGGGCGTGAACCGTAATCGTCCCGCTCCATGTCAATCAGCGTCTGGCCGCGCAAGACGGGCCAGGACGATGGATCGCTCGGCAGCGTGCGCCGGATGCCTCGCTCAGGGTGATAGACGTATTCGGCATCGGCCTGCACGGGTTCGCCGTCGATACAGCGATCAAGCTGTGCAGCAAAGCCGGTCTCACGGAGGAGCACACGTTCGAACGCGCGCAGCGTAAAGGCCGCAGGTTCGCCATGGGCGAGCTTATTGAGCGTTTCAACGTAATGCGCGAACAGCACCGGGTGGCCGTCTTCGCGTGCGACAAACTTGACGAGCAGTTCGTTCAGATAGAACCCGGAAAGCAGTCCCTCCCCGCCCAGCGGCAGCATGCCGCCGACCCACTCGGCACGGGTCAGCGTGCGCACATCGCCGCGGCCGCTCCAGGACAGCGACAGCGGCTGGAAGGTCTGCAGCACCGCACGCAGCGCCGAATGCGGCCGCTTGGCTCCCTTGGCGACCAGCGCCATGCGCCCGTAATCCGGCGTGAAGACATCGATGATGAGGCTGGTTTCCCGATACGGGTAACTGTGCAGCACGAAAGCCGGCTGCGCAGCAACGCGTGTTTCGGAGCGCCCCGCAGGAAAGCTCTTACGCGGCGCGGCGCCGGCAACGCCTTCTTCGGCCAGCCATTCCGCGGCTTCGTCCGGAATCGGATCGGATCGTCCCGCCATCGAGCGTGTGTAAAGAGTGGCCCGGCTCAGTGGTTATTCGTAGCCGTAAGCACGCAGGCCGGCTTCGTTGTCCGCCCAACCGCTCTTGACCTTGATCCAGACCTCCAGATACACCTTGCCGTCGAACAGTTTTTCCATGTCCATGCGGGCTTCGGTAGAGATCTGCTTGAGCTTGGCGCCCTTCGCGCCAATGATCATCGCCTTGTGTGCGTCCCGGTCGACTAGGATGGTCACAAACACGCGGCGCAGCCGGCCCTCGGTCTCGAATTTGTCGACGATGACGGTGCTGGAATACGGCAACTCGTCGCCAGTCCAACGGAAGACCTTTTCGCGAACGATTTCGGCGGCCAGGAAGCGCTCGCTGCGATCGGTCAGCGCTTCGGGGTCGTACATCGGCTCGCCTTCCGGCAGGTACGGGCGCACGATGCCGAGCAGACGGTCGATGTCGTCGCGGTTCTTGGCCGACATCGGCACAATTTCCGCAAACGGAAACACCTGCGCCATGTCCTGCAGGAACACGGCAACCATCTCGGCGCGCGTGTACGCATCGAGCCGGTCGACCTTGTTGACGATCAGGATCACAGGCGTCTCGCGCGGCAGCAGCGAAAGCACCTTTTCGTCGTCCGGGCCGTAGCGGCCGGCTTCGACCACGAACAACACGGCGTCCACCGACGTGAGCGTGGACGTGACGGCGCGGTTCAGCGAACGATTCAGCGCGGTGGCGTGACGTGTCTGGAAGCCCGGCGTATCGACGAAGACGAACTGCGCGTCATCGGTCGTCTGAATGCCGGTGATGCGGTGGCGCGTGGTCTGCGCCTTGCGCGAAGTGATGCTGACCTTCTGGCCCACCAGGGCGTTCATCAGCGTGGATTTGCCAACGTTCGGTCGCCCGACAATGGCGACCATGCCGCAGCGGAACCCCTCCGGCACGCCGGATTCTGGCTGCGGAGGCTGCAATGGGGTGTCGCTCATTTAACTGATTATTCCTTCAACCTGAGAGACAACTGCGGATCGGGCGGCGTGGCCTGCTTGCGCGTCTTGCCGGTGCGCTCGGCGCGGCTGCGCTTGACGAGCTGCGGCACCAGGCGATGCGCTTCTTCCAAGGCCAGCTTGGCCGCCGATTGTTCGGCCGCGCGCCGCGATGCCCCGCTGCCGGAGACGCGAATCTCCAACTTGGGAATCGAACACTCGACCTCGAACTGCTGATTATGCGCCGCGCCGTGGGTGGCCACCACCGTGTACAGCGGCAACGCAATCTTGTGACCTTGGAGGTACTCCTGCAACAGCGTCTTGGCGTCCTTGCCGAGCGTGCGCGGGTCCACCTGCTCGAGGATGGGGATGTACAGCTTGCGAATCAGCGTGCGGGCTGCATCGAAGCCACCGTCGAGAAACACCGCCCCGAAAATCGCTTCCAGCGCATCGGCCAGGATAGATGGGCGGCGGAAACCGCCGCTTTTCAATTCGCCTTCGCCCAAACGCAGGGCATCGGGCAACTGCAGCATCTGCGCGATCTCGTACAGCGCCTGTTGCTTGACCAGATTGGCCCGCACGCGCGACAGATCGCCCTCATCCAGCTTGCCGAACATGCCGTAGAGCATGTCGGCGACGGCGCAATTCAGAATCGAATCACCAAGAAATTCCAGGCGCTCGTTATGCATCGCGCTGTGGCTGCGATGGGTGAGCGCCTGCTGCAGCAACTCCGGTTTGCTGAAGCGGTAGCCAAGACGTTGCTGTAGTGCATCCAGACTCATGTCAACGCTGGGTCCCCGAATAGGTGATCACCAGACCGATGGGGCCATACAAGGGGATCTCGCGCTTGTACGAGAAACGCACCGCCTGGATGGAGCCACCGCCGTCCAGCACTTCCAGATCCTCACCCTTGATCGACGTGATGTCGTCGATCGCAGCTTGCCTGTCGAAAGCGTTGGCAATCTCTTCGCGCGTGCTTGCACGCTCGCGCGCCTGCTTCACAGCACGCGTGATGGCTTGGTATTCCATCAGGCTCGGCACAGACCGAATGGCTGGCAGCACAAACGTAATCAGCACGATGATGCCGATCAGGATGCCAAACATGGTAATCCCGCGCGACGGGCGTTTCAGACCGGCCTGACGAATCCGCATTGCATTTCCCCCGTTTTGCAATTGCCGAGTTTTAGTAAGATATCTTTGCGTCACTTATTGGATCAGTGGAAAGCACCGATCCGCTTCAGATCACCCAGATTCATCCAGATGAAGAATGCCTTCCCGACGATGTTCTTGTCTGGCACGAAGCCCCAGTAACGGGAATCCGCGCTGTTGTCGCGATTATCGCCCATCATGAAATAGTGACCTGCAGGTACCTTGCAGGTAAAGCCGGTCTGATTGTATGTGCAGTTTTCGCGGAACGGAAAATCGTCCGGGCCCGAAACATACGCCGGGCGGTCGGCGTCGTTCAGGATGTTGTGCGTGACGTTGCCCAGCGTCTCCTGGTACTGCTTCGAATACGTCAGGCGTTCACCATCAAGGTAGTCTGACTGCGGCGCGTAGGTGGCCGGCTGGCCGTTCACCGTCAAGCGCTTGTTGTCGTACTTCACCACGTCGCCGGGCACGCCGATCACGCGCTTGATGTAGTCCATCGACTCGTCTTTCGGGTAGCGGAAGACCATCACGTCGCCGCGTTGTGGCTCGTTTAGCTCCACGATCTTCTTGTTCACGATCGGCAAGCGAACGCCATACGTGTACTTGTTGACGAGGATGAAGTCGCCGATCTGCAGCGTCGGAATCATCGAGCCCGACGGAATCTTGAACGGTTCAATCACGAACGAGCGCAAGAGGAACACCGCGGCAATCACTGGGAAGAAGCTGGCGGTGTACTCCAGCCACCAAGGCTGGCGCAGCTTGTCTTCGGCCAGTTGCAAACGGGCTGCACCGATGTCACCTCCACCGCCATATTGCGCCTGCACCTGCGCGCGCGCATCAAATTCAGCCAGCGCCGCGGCTGCGGCCGCCTGGCGCTGGCGCTGGAACACGAGCTTGTCAGCCACCCAAGCAATGCCGGTGAGTACGACGAGAACAAACAGAATCAGGGCGAAGTTCATGGAGGAGAGATCGTCCGAGCGAGGTCTGAATTATTTTTCTTCGACGCGCAGGATGGCCAGGAAAGCCTCCTGCGGAATTTCAACGGTACCAACCTGCTTCATGCGCTTCTTGCCCTCTTTCTGCTTCTCGAGGAGCTTCTTCTTGCGCGAAATATCACCGCCGTAGCACTTGGCCAGCACGTTCTTGCGCAGCGCCTTGACGTTTTCGCGGGCGATCACATTGGCGCCAATGGCCGCCTGAATTGCAACGTCATACATCTGGCGCGGAATGATCTCGCGCATCTTGGCAGCCACTTCACGACCGCGGTATGTGCTGTTCGAACGGTGGACGATGATGGACAAGGCATCGACCTTGTCGCCGTTGATTAGGATGTCGACCTTGACCACGTCCGACACGCGGTATTCCTTGAACTCATAATCCATTGACGCATAACCGCGCGAAACGGATTTCAACCGATCGAAGAAGTCCAGCACGATCTCGCCCATCGGGATTTCGTACGTCAACTGGACTTGGCGGCCGTGGTAGCTCATGTTGATCTGCGAGCCACGCTTCTGCTCGCACAATGTAATCACGGCGCCCACGTACTCCTGGGGCATGTACAGATTGACCGTGACGATCGGCTCGAGAATCGCCTCGATCTTGCTCGGGTCGGCCGGCATCTTGGCCGGGTTTTCGACCTGCACCATCGTGCCATCCCGCAGTTGGACCTGATAGACCACCGTCGGCGCGGTGGTGATCAGGTCCATGTCGAACTCGCGCTCCAGGCGCTCCTGCACGATCTCCATGTGCAGCAGGCCCAGGAAGCCGCAGCGGAAGCCGAAGCCCAATGCCTGCGACACTTCGGGCTCGTACTGCAGCGACGCGTCGTTAAGCTTGAGTTTTTCCAGCGATTCGCGCAGCGCTTCGTACTGGTTCGCTTCCACTGGATACAGGCCCGCAAACACCTGAGGCTTGACTTCCTTGAAGCCCGGCAGCGGGGCGTCCGCCTTGCGCGGCGCCATGTGGGTAATCGTGTCGCCCACCTTGGCAGCCTTCAGTTCCTTGATGCCCGCGATGACGAAGCCCACCTGCCCGGCAGACAGCGATTCACGCGGCACCGACTTCGGCGAGAACACGCCAACCTGTTCCACCAGGTGCTGGGCACCGGTTGCCATCAGCAGGACCTTGTCCTTGGCACGCAGCGTACCGTTCACGACGCGTACCAGCATCACAACGCCGACGTAGTTGTCAAACCACGAGTCGATGATCAGCGCTTGCAGCGGCGCCGCCGGGTCGCCCTTCGGCGCCGGTACTTTGGCGATCAGCGCTTCCAGCACGTCGGCCACGCCCTCGCCGGTCTTGGCGGAGCAGCGCGTCGCGTCGGCAGCGTCGATGCCGATGACGTCTTCGATTTCCTGAATCGCGTTGTCCGGATCGGCCGCAGGCAAGTCAATCTTGTTGAGCACCGGCACCACTTCCACGCCCAACTCGATGGCGGTGTAGCAGTTGGCGACGGTCTGCGCTTCCACACCTTGGGAAGCGTCGACCACCAGGAGCGCGCCCTCGCACGCGGACAGCGAACGGCTGACCTCGTAGCTGAAGTCGACGTGTCCCGGGGTATCGATCAGGTTGAGGTTGTAGACCTTGCCGTCTTGAGCCTTATAAGACAGCGCGGCGGTCTGCGCCTTGATGGTGATGCCGCGCTCCTTCTCGATATCCATCGAGTCCAGCACCTGGGCCTCCATCTCGCGGTCGGAGAGCCCGCCACACAACTGGATGATGCGGTCGGCCAGCGTCGATTTGCCGTGGTCGATGTGGGCGATGATCGAGAAATTACGGATATTGTCCATCGAATGCGTCGAAAAGCGCCCATCCCGGGCGCGTCTGCCGGGAGCGCGAGCGGTTCCGGCAAGGCCGGCGCGCGTTGGCTGCGCCGGCGGGAGGTATTGGGTTCCAAGCCGAGGTCGCGGCACAAGAATCGTGCACTGCAAAAATCGGCGCTAACAGGCGATTTTACCGGATTTCAGTGGGCTTCCCGCGCCTCTTTTTGCGGCAGCGGCGTTACCTCAGTTGTGCGCGCTTTGTGCTGTAAGCCACGCTTGCACAGCTTGTACATCCAGAAAGTAGTGGCACAGCTCGCGCGCGTCTTCCGGCGGGGTTTCCGGCGCACCGGTCATCAGCACGGGCACCAATTCATCAAACCGGGCCTCCAGCGCAGGGTCGCTGTCGATGTCCACTTCGTGCAGTACAAAAGAAAAACCGCGCCGGAGTGGCTCCAGCGCGTTTTTCATGTCCTCGCACAAATGGCAGTACGTGCGGCCGTAGAGCGTGAGTTCGATCACTGACCACTTCCCGAGCGGGCTGCGCTCGGGCGCAGCGTCACGACCTGCGTGGCGTCACCGCGGCGTACAAACACGGCAACCATGCGGTTCTTGTCGAGCCTGGCGACCAGCTCGTTGAACTGCTTGGCGTTGGTGACATCCGTATCGCCGACACGCAGGATCAGATCGCCTGGGCGAATGCCGACACGCGCCGCCGGTCCTTCCGACACCTGCACCTCAACGCCACTCTTGGTCTTGAACTCGCGACGCGCGCCGTCGGACAAGTCCGACACCACCAGCCCGAGGGCATTCGGCTTGCCCGGGCCCTGCTGGCTGTTATCAGGCTGCGCGCCCTTGGAGCGCTGCGCCACCTTCGTATCGGCCTGCAACTCGGCGACCGTCACGGTCAGATCGCGCGTTGCGCCCTTGCGCCAGACCTGCACGGTTGCGCGCGTGCCCGGCTTGGTCTCGCCGACCTGGCGCTGCAAGTCTCCCGCCTTCTCGATATCGCGGCCGTTGTACTTCAAGACGATGTCACCAGCCTCGATGCCGGCCTTGTCTGCAGGCCCACCCGACTCGACATTGCCGACATAGGCGCCGCGCGCACGGCCCAGACCCAGCGACTCCGCTGCATCCTTCGGCACGTTGTCGATTGCCACACCGATGCGGCCGCGTGTCACGCGCCCCGTCGCCTTCAACTGCTCAGCCACACGCATCGCCTCGTCGATCGGGATCGAGAACGAGATACCCATGTAGCCGCCGCTCTGGCTGTAGATCTGGTTGTTGATGCCGATCACCTCACCACGCAGGTTGATCAGCGGGCCGCCCGAGTTGCCTGGGTTGACAGCCACATCGGATTGGATGAACGGCAGGTAGTCGCCGGTATCGCGTCCCTTGGCCGACACAATGCCCGCCGTCACCGTATTGTCGAGACCAAACGGAGAACCAATCGCAAGCACCCACTCGCCAACGCGCACCTTGTCGGAATCGCCGAGCTTCAGGCTGGGCAACCCCGTCGCCTCCACCTTGACGAGCGCTACATCGGTGCGTTTGTCCAGGCCGATCAGCTTGGCTTTGTACTCGCGTTTGTCGATCAGCGTGACGTAGATGGTTTCCGCGCCTTCCACCACATGCGCGTTGGTCAAAATGTAGCCGTCACCCGAGATGATGAAGCCGGAACCGACGCCACGGCTCTGCTCCTCTTCCTGTTGGGGCGGCGCGTTGCGGCGCTTCTGGCCCTGCCCGGGCATGCCAGGCATCGGCACACCAAAGAAGCGGCGGAAGAACTCGGCCATGTCGTCATCGTTCGGACCACCCTGCTGCATACGGACCTTTTCGGTCGTGCGGATGTTGACGACAGCGGGGCTGACTTTCTCGACCAGATCGGCAAAATCGGGAAGGCCATACGTGCCCGTAGCCACGCTACCCATGGCGTTCTGGGCGTGGGCGGGTGTCAGCGCGCTCCCGACCGCCAAGGCGGCGGCAATGCACAGTAGACGCAAAGCGTGAACGGTTCGAGCGGTACGCATGAAGGCTCCCCGGGGCAAAAACAGATAGAAAAATGGGATCGCGGCGGCCGCGCCGCGCGTCCACGGCAGATGCCGGCTGCGGCTACTGTGGCGCGCCGACAGGCTTGTTGGTCGCGTTGGCGGACACCGGCTTGTAGTCGACTGCTGCGCCAAACTGCTTGATGGTAGCAAACGGGACTTCGCCTACCACGGTCAGCCAGAAATCGGCAACACGTCGCACCATCACATGCGTGGCCCCTTGCGAGATAAAGCCCTCGCGACGCGTGCGTTTTTCCGACACCGGCTCAATGAAGAGCGACAGTCCTGCGAGCCCGTCACTGAACACGACCTGCTGGACCTCGAAACCGGAAGCGTTCTTGCCGGCCGGCGCAACGTCGCCCAGCGGACGGCGCACCTCGCGGATCTTCTGGAAGCCCTTGACGGGGTTGCCGATCGTCCAGCCTTGCTCGGCCAGATTGGTCGGCTGCGTCACGATCTCGTACTGATTCCAGCCGTTCAGGTTCTTGAACGCAGAAACGATTTTCTGCTTTTCCGACGGCACACCCAGTTCGACTTGCGAGAAGGCAACCTGTTCAAGCACCTTGCCGTCTTCACCGATGGTCTGGGCACGCATGAGCAAACCACTGTTACGCTCCGCCCAGATACGGTAGGCATAGCGGTAGCCGTCCTTCGGATCGAGCTGGAAGACTTCGCAATCCATGCCCGCGACTCGCTCCGTCGGTAGATGGCGCATGTCGTATTGATCGAGCACATCGCCATTGGTGGTGGCGAGCAGCGCGGGGAAGCTGTCCTTGTGCTCCTGCTTCTCCGTCACAACGAGTTTGACGTCGTAAATCAGGTTCCGGACGACGTCATTCTGGCGCAGCATTTCGCGCTGCTTGCCGTCCAGCGCTTCGACGCGCTCGTACTCATTATTGAAGAGATCGGAGTAATGCTGGATGCGGGTGGAGTGCATGCCGGTGCCACGCTGATACGTCAGCGTGCCGACATAGTTCTGCTTGAGCGCCGCGCGATGGATTTTGGCGAGCCAGGAGGCGGCCTCCTTGCGCGGCATGGGATCGGGCTGCGGCTGCGCAGCAGTCGCCAGCGCCGAAACACACAGAAGAAGAAAAACCGACCGACGAACGGCCTGCAGCTTGCGGGCGCCTGCCCCGGCAACGGGGTGCCACACCTTCGACATGGATGCCCGCATTATTCCTGATTGGAGTCCTGGGTGTTCGCCACCCCGTTGGCCACTGCACGCAGATAAGGAACCACCATACCGTTGGTTGCCGACTGGCGATGAGCGCTCAAATATTCGTCCAGACGGGCATCACGGATCATTGGCGTATTGTCGGTGGCCGCCACGGTCAGCGCCTGCGCGCCGCCGCCCTGCGTCGCTTTGGCGACCAACGCGGGAGAGCCGTCGGCACCATCGGCAGGACCGCGCAACTGCGGCACGACAACCCAGCTAACGGCCGCCACCGCCGCCGCCACCGCGGTCGTCGGCATGATACGGCGGACCCAAGCGGGGCTGACCAGGAAGCGGTGCCTCTGCTGGGCTTTCGCGCGCTGTGCCACAGCCGGCACCAGCAGATGCGGCTCAGCGTCGAGCTTGGCCGAGAACCGGCTGACGAAATCTTCTGAGGAAAGCGTGTTCAGAAGATCTTCCGACCGGAGCACGTCTCCGATCAGCTGATATTCGCGCCAATGCGCAGCGCCCTCACCATCCTTGGCGAGCTCGACCGCAGACGACACCTCGTGCGCCGCGACTTCGCCGTCCATCAAAGCAGAGATGCGCTGCGCGAACTCCGCTTCTGCTGTTTGCAATTGAGCCTGACCCATTTCCCGACCCCAAAAACTCCAACGTCCAATCAACGATCCGAGAGAAGACTTCCCGAGGTTTCACCGTTTGCAGCCGCATGCGGCCGCCGGCTTGTCATATCGGCTGGCTACCACCGTTTGCCCTCCACTGTTCCCAGCAGGGGGCGCAATTTCTCGGCAATCGCCTCGCGCGCCCGGAAAATGCGGGACCGGACCGTGCCGATCGGGCATTCCATTGCCTCAGCGATTTCCTCATAGCTCAGACCCTCGATCTCCCGCAGTGTGATTGCAGTACGCAATTCTTCGGGCAGCGCTTCCATTGCACGGTTGACCGTTTCGGCCACCTGCTTGGTGTGCAACATGGAGTCCGGCGTATTGATATCCCTTAGTAGCTCACCGTCGGCAAAAGTTTCAGCCTCTTCGGTGTCGATGTCGCTAGACGATTCAGGGCGCCGACCCTGCGTCGCCAGGTAATTCTTTGCCGTGTTGACGGCGATGCGATACAGCCACGTATAGAACGCGGATTCCCCCCGGAACTGGGGCAACGCACGGTAGGCCTTGATAAAGGCATCCTGTGCCACATCCTCGACTTCGGCCGGGTCACGGATCAGGCGGGAAACGAGCCGAATGATCTTCCGGTGATACTTGACCACCAGCAGTTCAAATGCTCGCTTGTCGCCTTGCTGGACGCGCTCGACGAGGATCTGGTCGGCTTCGCGTTCGCTCACGGATTCTTCACCTGCAGTGTATCGCCTTGAATTTATGTGACTCGGAAACGTTGTATTTTACCTACGACACACCGGACACCTGGGAAACCAGCCGCGGGGGCCCCAGGCGCAACAGACTTCGCATACGACGTAGCGTCCTGGCGGAAAACCAGGGCGGCATCAGCACAAAAATTTGTGGACACCACCCGCGTCGCGCGACCCCAAGGACCAAGACGCGCTCACCAAGTGGCCATGACCATAGCAGAGGCGCATTTTGGACCGCTTCTGACGCTTTCAATCGGACTTGCCACACGGCTTGCCCCGGCTCTCCGTCCTCTTTGAGACGAGCGCGCCACATCAGTTCCATTGCGAGCGGTGAACGGTTCACCATCAAGGGAACGCAGGCAGCCATCGTCAACCCGGTGATAGCGCCCCAGGTAAACCAAGGCAATGCGGCGCCCCATGCCTTGATCGCCCACAACACCACCGCGCAGACAAGAACAGCCATGCCGAATCGGCTGATCCCGCATAACCGCCGATACGGCGCTGGAAAGACAAGGAGCTGAATAACCAAGGCAACAAGGAAGCGGCACGCGCCCTCGGGCGAAGTGCCGCTCTGCCTTACGGGCGCTTGAACACCAGCGTACCGTTCGTCCCGCCGAAGCCGAAGTTGTTCTTCACGGCCGCGTCGATCTTCATGTCCCGCGCGGTGTTCGCGCAGTAATCCAGATCGCACTCGGGGTCTTGGTTGAAAATGTTGATGGTCGGCGGCGATACCTGATTGTGAAGCGCGAGCACCGTAAACACCGACTCCAAACCGCCCGCGCCACCCAGCAAGTGGCCGGTCATGGACTTTGTGGAGTTCACGACGATCTTGGCCGCGTGATCGCCAAAAGCCGCCTTGATGGCTTCGGATTCGTTCTTGTCGCCGAGCGGCGTGGACGTGCCGTGCGCATTCAGGTAATGCACCTGATCTGCGTTCATGCCAGCATCGCGCAGTGCGTTCAGCATGCAGCGGCGAGGGCCGTCCATGTTCGGTGCCGTCATGTGGAAAGCGTCACCGCTCATGCCGAAGCCGGCAACTTCTGCGTAAATCGTGGCGCCGCGAGCCTTCGCCGACTCGTATTCTTCCAGCACCATCACACCCGCACCTTCGCCAAGGACGAAGCCGTCGCGGTCCTTGTCCCAGGGACGGGAGGCCGTAGCCGGATCATCGTTGCGCGTGGACAGCGCACGGGCGGCAGCAAAGCCACCAATGCCCAGCGGCGAAACGGTCGATTCGGCACCGCCGGCCACCATCGCGTCGGCATCGCCCGCCTGGATGAGACGCGCAGCCAGACCAATGCTGTGCAAACCGGTCGTACACGCCGTAACGGCTGCCAGATTCGGCCCCTTCAGGCCAAACATGATGCTCAGATGGCCGGAAATCATGTTGATGATCGAACCCGGCACAAAGAACGGCGAAATACGACGCGGACCGCGGTCGACGTAGGTCTGGTGTGTATCTTCGATCATCGGCAGACCGCCGATACCGGAACCGACCAGCACGCCGATGCGCTCCGCATTGGATTCGGTCACTTCCAGCCCGCTGTCCTTGAGCGCCTGCACGCCGGCAGCAATGCCGTAATGGATGAAGGTATCCATGTTGCGGGCTTCCTTCGCCGGGATGTACTCCTCGGCGTTGAAACCCTTCACCTCGCCGGCGAAATGCACGGCCAGGTTCGACGGATCGAATTTGGTGATGGTGGCGATCCCGGACTTGCCGGCGACCAGATTGGCCCACCCCTCGGCGACCGAGTTCCCCACCGGAGAGACCAGCCCCAGGCCGGTTACGACTACGCGACGACGGCTCACTATGCTTTCCTGCAACTCTGTATCAGCGACAAAGGCCACAGAAAACGCGCCACCCGGTCAAACCGGACAACCGCCCTTTCTGTGGCCCGCGATGTCAAGAGATCGATTGACGCTTACGCCTTGACGTGGGCGGTCGCGTAATCGATGGCTTGCTGCACCGTGGTGATCTTCTCGGCTTCTTCGTCCGGGATTTCCATACCGAACTCGTCTTCCAGAGCCATCACCAGCTCAACCGTATCGAGCGAATCCGCGCCCAGATCGTTCACGAACGACGATTCGTTCTTGATGTCTGCTTCGGCTACGCCGAGTTGCTCAGCAACGATCTTCTTAACGCGTGCGTCGATGTTGTCCATTTAACCCTCCAGGGAAGTATTCGACAAAAAGTGCGCGCATTCTAGCAGGTTTGCGCGGTGAAAAACCGCTCCGGAATCCATGCAAAAAATGCGCCCAACATGATGCTAAAAGCCAGTTAAATCAGCGATCGCACAGGATTTTACGCATGCGCAAAGCCCCGCACACCCGCCGCCGGGACGGCTTCCTTATCCCATGTACATGCCGCCGTTGACGTGCAGCGTCGAGCCGGTAATGTAGCCCGCCGCCGGTGACGCCAGGAAGGCAACTGCGCTGGCGATGTCTTCCGGAGCGCCAAGGCGGCCCAGCGGAATCTGCGCCTTCAGCGCGGTATGTTGCTCTTCGGACAGGACCTTCGTCATGTCAGTGTCGATAAAGCCCGGCGCGATACAGTTCACGGTGATGTTACGACTGCCGATCTCACGTGCCAGCGCGCGGGACATGCCCTCCACGCCCGCCTTGGCCGCGGCGTAGTTGGCTTGACCCGGGTTGCCGGCCGAGCCCACCACCGAAGTGATGTTGATGATACGGCCACCGCGTGCCTTCATCATCGGGCGCAGCACGGCGCGCGACAGGCGGAACACGGCGGAGAGGTTCGTATCGATGACGGACACCCACTCGTCGTCCTTCATGCGCATCGCCAGGTTGTCCTGCGTGATGCCGGCATTGTTGACGAGAATGTTCAGGCCACCGTGCGTCTTGATGGTTTCGTCGATGACGGCTTCGCAACGCGCAGCGTCATTCACGTTGAGCACCACGCCCGTGCCTTTCACACCGGCTTCTGCAAAGTAAGCCGTGATGGCTTGTACGCCGGCTTCCGACGTGGCCGTACCCACCACCGTTGCGCCCTGACGGGCCAGTTCCAACGCGATGGCACGACCGATGCCGCGCGAGGCACCGGTAACGAGCGCGACCTGATTGTTCAATGCTTGGGTCATACGAAGTCCGTTGATTATTTGAGTTGGCCCAGCACAGCTTCCAGCGACGCCGGATCAAAGATCGCGTCACCGACGATCTCGCCATCGATACGCTTGACCAGGCCGGCCAGCACCTTGCCCGGGCCGCATTCGACCACGCGGGTGATGCCGTCACCCTTCATCTTCTGGACGGTCTCAACCCAGCGCACAGGCGATGCTGCCTGACGGACCAGCGCATCCTTGATGGCAGCCGGGTCGCTCACCACGGCCACGTCCACGTTGTTGATGACGGGGATCACCGGGGCATTGACCGTCACGTTGGCGAGATACTCGCGAAGACGATCCGACGCCGGCTTGAGCAGCGACGAGTGGAACGGCGCCGACACCGGCAGCGGCAGCGCGCGCTTGGCACCCTTGGCCTTGGCGATTTCGCAAGCCTTCTCAACGGCCGCCTTGGCACCGGCGATCACCACCTGAGCCGGCGCGTTGAAGTTGACCGCTTCGACCACGCCCGCAACGGAAGCTTCGGCGCATGCGGCCCGCACGTCGTCATCCGACAGGCCGAGGATGGCAGCCATACCGCCCTCGCCCACCGGTACAGCTTCCTGCATCGCCTTGGCACGGAAACGCACCAGCGGTACAGCGTCTTTGAACGCGATGGCACCCGCGGCGACAAGCGCCGAATACTCGCCCAGGCTATGGCCGGCCACGACGGTGGGCGTCGGGCCACCGGCGGCCTGCCATGCACGATAGACTGCAACGGCAGCCGTCAGCATGACCGGCTGCGTGTTGGTGGTCAGGTTCAGCTCTTCAGCCGGACCTTCGGCAATCAGCTTGCCGATGTCCTGGCCCAGCGCGTCGGATGCCTCGGCCAGCGTGGCCGCCACAGCCGGATGATCGGCAAACGCGTTGAGCATGCCGACCGATTGCGAACCCTGGCCGGGGAAGACGAAAGCGAATGTCATGGCTCGTATTGTTCGTTCTGGAAATTCGTCAATCAGAAGCGCAGCAGCGCGGCGCCCCAGGTGAAGCCGCCGCCCACGCCCTCGAGCATCACATGCTGGCCGCGCTGGATGCGGCCGTCGCGCACAGCAACGTCGAGCGCCAGCGGAATCGAGGCTGCAGACGTGTTGCCATGTTCATCGACGGTCACGATCAGGCGCTCGTTCGAGAGGCCCAGCTTCTTGGTCGTGCCCTGCATGATGCGGATGTTCGCCTGGTGCGGGATCAACCAGTCGACTTGCGAGGCATCGAGTTCCGCTGCTGCCAGTGCTTCACGGGCAACCTTGTCGAGCACCGTGACGGCCAGCTTGAAGACAGCCTGACCATCCATGTAGAGGAAGGCGCTGCCCTGGATTGCGCCCGCGGCCACGTTGCCCGGCACGCACAGGATGTTGGCGTGGCTGCCGTCAGCATGCAGCGCAGTCGACAGGATGCCCGGCTCGTCAGAAGCCTGCAGCACCACGGCGCCAGCGCCATCGCCAAACAGCACACAAGTGGTGCGATCGGTGAAATCGATGATGCGCGAGAAGACTTCGGAGCCAATCACCAGCACGTTGCGATAGGCACCCGAGCGGATAAATTTGTCGGCCGTTGCCAGCGCGTAGACGAAGCCGGAACACACGGCCTGCACGTCGAACGCGGCGCACCCGTTGGTGATGCCGAGCTTCTGCTGCACCAGGCACGCCGTGCTTGGGAACACGAAATCCGGCGTGGACGTCGCCACCAGGATCAGGTCGAGTTCGGAGCGATCGATGCCGGCGGCTTCGATCGCGCGCTCGGCCGCCCTCACGGCGAGGTCGCTGCACGTAACATCCGGCTCGGCGAAATGACGCGCCCGAATGCCGCTGCGCGAGACGATCCATTCGTCGCTCGTCTCAATACCCTTCTCGGCCAACTGGGCCGCCAGTTCGTCATTGGTAACCCGCTTGGGCGGCAAGTAGCTGCCCGTACCGATGATCCTTGCGAAACGTGTCATGTGCGGTGGGGTGAAATCTGACTCGGGGCGACGCGTTCAAGCCGCGTCGGCGGCCGGAGTGGAAGTGGAGACCGGCGCAGCGCCCGCTGCGTCATGGTGCGATTCGAACGCCTGCGCAATGCGGGCGATCACGCCGTTGGCCGCGGCGTCGTAGGCACGCTTGATGGCCCATTCGAACGCGTAGGCGTCGGCCGAGCCGTGGCTCTTGATGACCAGACCACGCAGACCGAGCAGCGCGGCGCCATTGTAGCGCCGATGATCCACGCGCCGTTTGAAACGCGTCAGCACCGGCAGCGCCACGACAGCAAGCAACTTGGTGAACCACGAGCGGCTGAATTCCTGGCGCAGCATCTCACCGATCATCTTGGCCAGTCCTTCGGTGCTTTTGAGCGCCACGTTGCCGACAAAGCCGTCGCAGACAACGATGTCGGTCGTACCCTTGAAGATGTCGTTGCCTTCAACGTTGCCGAAGAAGTTGAGATCGGAGGCGCGCAGCAGCTCACCCGCCTGCTTGACGACCTCGTTGCCCTTGATGACTTCTTCGCCGATGTTGAGCAGACCGACCGTTGGACGCGGCTTCTGCTCGACCACCGACACCATCGCCGAGGCCATCTGCGCGAATTGCAGCAGGTGCTCGGGCTCGCAGTCAGCGTTGGCACCAAGATCCAGCACGGTGGTGCCTGCGCCCTTCTCGTTCGGGATGGCCGTGGCGATCGCCGGGCGGTCAATGCCGTCCAACGTCTTGAGAACGTAACGGGACACGGCCATCAACGCGCCGGTGTTGCCGGCGGAAACGCACGCCTGAGCGGCGCCTTCCTTGAGCTGATTGATGGCCACGCGCATTGAAGAATCTTTCTTCTTGCGCAACGCGACCTCGACCGGATCGTCCATCGACACCACCTCGGAGGCGGGAACGACGTGGACGCGCGGGTTCGCGGTGGCGTGGAGTCGCGTGAGCTGCGCCGCGATGGCATCGGGCTGCCCGACGAGCAGCATTTCGACGTCTTCGTGTGCGGCGAGAAAATGGATCGCTGCAGGGATTGTCACGCCAACGCCGTGATCGCCACCCATGCAGTCGATGGCAAGCTTGATGGTCATGCGAGTCTGAGTTGCGGTTTCACGTGCGGCTCCGGCCGTTGGCGCGCGTATGGTACACAAACCCGTACACGCATTGCCGAATTTCGCTCAACAAAAAAGCGGCAAATTGGCTTGCCGCTTTTTTGCTTGCATCATGAACCTGTGCGTTCAGACCAACCCAACACGCTTGCCAGAAAACTGGCAAATCGCATCAGTCGTTCTTGGTCTTCACGACCTTGCGACCACGATAGTAGCCATTCGGGCTCACGTGGTGACGCAAGTGCACTTCGCCGGTGGTCGGCTCGACAGCGATCGGGGCCGCCGTCAGGAAATCGTGCGAACGATGCATGCCGCGCTTGGACGGCGACTTCTTGTTTTGTTGAACAGCCATGACTGACTCCTAAGCAATTTGATCGATTTTATCACATCACACGGAGCCGGAGCGTAGCCATTCCGGTAGGCGTGTGAAACGTACTTCCATCAGCGCGCGCAATACTCGCGCACGCCTAATGTTTGGTCTTCAGGTTGGCCAGCACCGCGAACGGCGACGGCTTCTTTTCGGCTTCAGCCTCTTCCGGCAACACCTCATCCGGGCAGACGGCATGACGCGGCGACACCGGTAGCGCCAGCAACAGCTCGTCTTCGATCTGCGTGATCAGATCAAAGTGGCGCGAGCCGACGATGACGTCAGCCTCGTCGTCATCCAGCGGGGCGGCATCTGCCTCGGCTTCCGAACGCATGACTTCCAGGCGCGTGCGCACCGGGAGCGGCTGCTCGTAAGCTTTGAGGCATCGCTGGCATTGCAGCCAGACTGCACCCTCCACTTCAAGATCCACGAAGAGACGCTGACGCGGCAACTGGCCCGCGGTAGCCTCCTCGCGCACCAGACCCTGCAAGTGCCAACTGAACGGCGTGTTGGCGTCAGCGGGGGCATCGGCGGCTTGCTCGGCCAGCAGGCGAGGCATCTCGGTCAGAGAGACCGTACCGCTTGCTGGCTCACCCGCGCGAATGAACGCGAAAAGATCGAATGTACGAAAATCCACGAATCGAACCTGTCGAACGCGTTGCTGTTGGTGCGCAAACCGGATCAACCGCCTGCAGCACCGCCTGACACCTTGCGCCTGGGCGCCCGGTTTGCGACACTGCGCGGCCAATCCGCGAAACCCGGGATTATAGCGGGCAGAAACCTCTGGCGTCAAAAGGTTTTGCTCAAAATCCACTGCATCTTCAAGCACTTATGACTTCTGCATCGCGTCCGCCGCTCATTCTGGCCTCCAGCTCACCATATCGGAGGGAATTGCTCGAACGCCTGCGCCTGCCGTTTGAGATCGTGGTGCCGAACATTGATGAGACGCCCGCCCCGGACGAGTCACCGGACCAGACCGCTCTGCGCCTGGCTCGGCAGAAGGCAGAGAAGGTCGCAGCAGACTATCCGGGCGCGCTGGTCATCGGCTCCGATCAGGTCGCGACGCTTGATGGCAAGCAGGTCGGCAAACCGGGTGACCACGCCCGCGCACTGGCGCAATTGCACTGGATGCGTGGGCGAACCGTCACATTTCATTCAGCGTTGTGCCTATACGACGGCCGGACCGGGCAACACCAGAGCGAGGACATCCGCACGCTGGCGACCTTCCGGGATCTTTCCGATGAGGAGTTGGACGCCTACTTGCATTTAGAACACCCGTACGACGTTGCCGGGAGCGCCAAGTCGGAAGGCCTCGGCATCGCCCTGCTCGAACGCGTGGAGTCGTCGGACCCGACCGCGCTGGTGGGTCTGCCGCTGATCGCGCTGACCAGCATGCTGCGCAACGTTCACTACCCCCTCTTCGCCTGAACCATGGCCGGTACGCTTTATCTCATCCCGAATACGCTAGGCACGCGCGATGCGGCCGACCCGCTGCCTGACGTGATTCCTGCCGGCGTGCAGCAGATCACTGCGCGCCTCGATTACTTTGTCGCCGAGCACGCCAAGACCGCACGCGCGTTGCTGAAAAAGCTGGCCGAGACCACGCCGCTGGCACGTCCACTGCAGGAAATCACCATCCGCGAGCTGAACGTCAAAACGCCTGAATCGGAACTGGAAGCACTGTTGGCGCCGGTGGTCGCGGGCCAGGACGCGGGGCTGATGTCGGAAGCCGGCGTGCCGGCGGTGGCCGATCCGGGCGCGAATCTCGTGCGCCTCGCGCACCGACGCGGCGTGCGCGTCAAGCCGCTAGTGGGACCGAGTTCGATTCTGCTGGCGGTGATGGCGTCCGGCCTGAACGGCCAGAGTTTTGCGTTCACCGGCTACCTGCCGGTCGATGCAGCCGAGCGCAAGACCAAGCTGCGCGCACTGGAACAGCTCTCGCGCTCAGCCGCCCAAACGCAGGTTTTCATTGAAACGCCTTACCGCAATGGCGCGTTGCTTGAAGCCATTCAGGCCGGCTGCGCGCCGAGTACGCTGCTGTCGATTGCAGTGGACCTGACACTGCCCAGCGAGCAGGTTGTCACGTTGCCCGTGAGCGACTGGCGCGCCGACCGCATGAACCTGCATAAGCGGCCGGCAATCTTCTCGCTGCTGGCGCGATAGCGCACCTCTTCCCCTTCTACTCCTTCATCAGCAGCTTGAGCTGGCCCGTAGTGGCCAGCGCCTTGACTGCGCCCGCTCCCATCGCCGTGCCGAGCTTGCGCGCCACGCGCGAGGCGAAGTTTTCCTTGACGGTGTAGTCCACCACGTCCGGCGCCTTGATGACGCTGCGAGCGACGAAATCCGAGCTACCGATCGCGTCGGCCAAACCCAGATCGACGGCCTTGGCGCCCGTCCAGAACAGGCCGGTGAATAGCGTGGGATCATCCTTCAGTCGGTTGCCGCGCCCCTGCTTAACCACGTCGATGAACTGCTGGTGCACCTGGTCCAGCATCTCTTGCGCGTATTGCTTCTGTTGCGGAGACACGGGCGAAAACGGATCGAGCATTCCCTTGTTCGAACCGGCGGTGAGCAGGCGGCGCTCCACGCCCACTTTGTCCATCAGACCAGTAAAGCCGAAGCCGTCCATCAGCACGCCGATCGAACCGACGATGCTGGCCTTGTCGACGTAAATCTTGTCAGCAGCGGCAGCCACGTAGTAACCGCCTGACGCACACATTTCTTCTACAACGACGTATAGCGGAATCTTCTTGTACTTGGCGCGAAGACGGCGGATTTCATCGTTGATCATGCCCGCCTGCACCGGCGAGCCGCCCGGCGAATTGATCTTCAGGATCACACCGACGGTGTTGTCATCTGCAAACGCGGCCTGCAAGGATGCGTTGATGTTTTCGGCGCTGGCGTTTGTGTTGGCCGCAATTTCACCCTCGAGCGTGACAATCGCTGTGTGGCGGCCCGTGCTGACGGTTTCGCCCTCCAAGCTGGCGAACGCATAAATAAGCACTCCGATCAGGCCCAGCGCCACGAAGCGGAAAAAGATGCGCCAGCGGCGCGCGGCGCGCTGCTCACGGACCGTTGCCATCAGGACTTTTTCGAGTACCTCACGCTCCCAGCCGCCGGCCGGCGCAGAGGCTGCCGATGCCGATGGGGGCGGGTTACGCAATTCGGCTTCAAGCGGATGATCCGCATGCTGTGCGACTTCCAGCGCTTCTGGTTTGCCTGCACCCTCGTTGGGGGCGTCGTCGGGCCCTTTCGGCGGAATCGAGTCAGTCATAGACAAGGAGAAAACGATCGAGAAGGAAAACTGCGCTACTAGGCAGAAGGTGTTGGTTCGGGCGCGGACACGGGCGCTCGGAATAGCGTATCCGGCTGCCACCAGACTGCGCCGTCGCGCTCGGCAACCTCAAGCTTGGACAAATGCGAACCCCGGCAAGGCCCGCCGACGCACCGGCCAGTATCCGGCTCGTAAATGGCACCATGCGTCGCGCACATCAGATACAGACCAGAGCTTTCGAAAAACTGGCCTTCCTGCCAGTCCATTTCCATCGGCACGTGTGCGCACTGGTTCAGATAACCATGAGCCTCGCCGGCGTAGCGGACGACGAACGCGCTGACGAGCCGACCGCGCACGTCCACCTGAAACCGGACACCTAAGCCGCCATCTTCCAACGCTGCGCTTTCACATACACGAACGGGCTCGTCCATCTCAGGCATGTTGCGTCAGCCAATTGTGTAAATCCGGAACCGACTTGGCGCTATACAACGGCGTAAGCGAATCCAGCACATCGGCAGGATGCGCGCCGTATGTGACGGCCACGCCGGCGGCGCCAGCATTGGCGGCCATTTGCAGATCGTGCGTCGTGTCGCCGATCATCACCGTGCGCTCGACCTCCATGCCGAGATCGCGCGTGAGTTCGAGCAGCATGGCGGGGTGCGGCTTAGAGAACGTCTCATCGGCGCAACGGGTGTTGTCGAACACGCCCGTCAGATTTGTCGCCTCCATTGCACGTTGCAGGCCCACGCGGGACTTGCCCGTCGCCACAGCCAGCAGATAGTTCTGGCGGCGCAGTGCTTCCAGCATTTCTCGCACGCCCGGAAACAGGACGAGATGCGCATCACGGCTGAGGTAATGGAAACGATACCGGTCCGCCAGCTTGCCGTAGTCGGCGGGATCAAGCGTCGGGACGGCGTATTCGAGCGCATCCCGCAGGCCCAGGCCAATCACGTGGCTCGCCCGTGCATCGTCGGGCACCGGCAGGTCAAGATCCCGGCATGCGAGCTGGATCGACCGGGTGATGGCCGTCGTCGAATCCATCAACGTGCCATCCCAATCGAAGACGATCAGATCAAAGCGCTGCTGCGGCATCGGAATCGGGGCCCTGGAAAGCGTTGAGGAAATCGGTACATTCGGCGGGCAACGGAGCGTTGAACGTGACGACTTCACCGCTATGCGGATGCGTCAGTTGTAGGCGATGCGCATGCAAGAACATCCGCGCCAGTCGCGGCGAGGCATTCGCGCGGGATAGCGCCTTGTTCAGGGCAAAGTCGCCGTACTTGTCGTCGCCCAGGATCGGAAAACCGGCGTGCGCCAGATGCACCCGAATCTGGTGCGTGCGCCCCGTCTTCAGTTCGGCCTCCAGCAACGTGTATGGGCCAAACACACCGACCTTGTTGAAGATCGTGTGCGACGCCTGCCCATCGGCCTGCACGCGTACGCGGCGCTCGCCCTCCGGTGTAGTGTATTTATACAGTGGCGATTTGATGTGTTGTCGCTTGTGCGGCCAGACGCCCTTCACCGCCGCAAAGTACCGCTTGTCCAACTGGCCTTCGCGGATCTGCTCGTGCAGCGCCACCAGTGCAGAACGTTTTTTGGCAAGCAGCAGCACGCCAGACGTTTCGCGGTCAAGGCGGTGCACCAGTTCCAGGAACTTGGCGTCCGGGCGCGACTGACGCAATTGTTCAATCACCCCGAAGGCCACCCCGGAGCCGCCGTGCACGGCCACCCCGGCGGGCTTGTCGATCACCAAAAGATGCGTATCTTCGTGAAGGATCGCGAATTCTGCCGCCGGCACAGGGCGGGCCGCTTCCACCTGCTGGGCAATCCGCAGCGGCGGAATACGAACCAGATCGCCGAGTTTCAGACGGTATTCCGCGTCGATGCGGCCTTTGTTGACTCGCACCTCGCCGGAGCGCAGGATGCGGTAGATATGGCTTTTAGGCACGCCCTTGGCCACGCGCATCAGAAAATTGTCGATGCGCTGCCCTTCGGCTTCTTCACCGATTTCGACATAGGCGACTGACTTGCCGTCGAGTGCGTCGCCGAGTGTGCCACGTCCGGCCTGTTGAATGCGGCCATCAAATGGATGGCGTAACTCATTCATTTTCAATATAATTTTCTCGCTGGACAGTCGTTTATGTGCCAGCAACAGCCGGTCGGAACGAAACAGCAGGTATTGTACACAGCCACCGTTTCGGTCCGGAACGTGCCGATCTCTTGCCCACTTGTGTTACAAAGCTAATTACGTGGCCGACTTCGGCACGAAAGCAGCACGCACCGCTGTCCCATCGCGCAAGACGTGAACCAAAGATCACGTCGGCAACGTCGGCCAGCGTAGAACGAGCAGCTGGTAGAACAGAATTCAAAGGCGGGCGCCACATGGTCATCCATACGGCGCCCGCTTGGTGAAAGAAGCCCTTGCCGCACCAGACTGGTGCCGGCCGGCTGAACATCCGGTTACCGCGTTGCCATGGCGGTCCGGCGGCAAAACTCTAAAAAGCAGCACGCCGCCCGATTTGCCCCGCCGCGGGTTTCGTCCGGACAGGCCGTCCGTCAATTCGCTCTTTGTGGTCGCTTCACGCGACTCGCCGCCGCCGGCCCGCCTGCAGATGCAACGGGCCCGCGGCACGAGTGACAGGACGCGCAACTGGACGCCAACGGCATCCGCGGTCTCCGCCCTGCCATCCATGATGACGCGTGGAATGCCCTCATTTCTTTCGCCCGTGCCCCGTCGCGCCTTCCTTGTTTTGTTGGCCGGCACCTCGGCAATTCGTTGACCACCAGCTCCGCCTTTGCGTGCTCCATGAAGCGCCGTGCTTGCACGGCATTGGAGTGAGGTTGCAATGAAACGCATGTTGTTCAATGCGACGCAGCAAGAAGAATTGCGCGTCGCCATTGTCGATGGTCAGAAACTCATCGACATCGACATCGAAACCGCCGGGCGCGAACAGCGCAAAGGCAATATCTACAAGGGTGTCATCACCCGCATCGAACCGTCGCTGGAAGCGTGCTTCGTCAATTACGGCGAAGAGCGACACGGTTTTCTCCCCTTCAAGGAAGTCGCCCGCGCCTATTTCAAGGACGGTGTGGACGTGCGCAATGCGCGCATCCAGGATGCGCTGCGCGAAGGCCAGGAGCTGATCGTCCAGGTCGAGAAGGAAGAGCGCGGCAACAAGGGCGCTGCCCTGACCACCTTCATCTCGTTGGCTGGCCGCTACCTGGTTTTGATGCCGAACAACCCGCGGGGCGGCGGCGTGTCGCGCCGCATCGAGGGCGAAGACCGCCAGGAACTGCGCGAAACCATGGCGCAGCTGGAAGTGCCGGACGGCATGAGCATCATCGCCCGCACCGCCGGCATCGGCCGCTCGGCTGAAGAGCTGCAGTGGGACTTGAACTACCTGATGCAGCTGTGGAAAGCCGTTGACGGCGCTGCTGTCGACAACAAGGCCCCGCTGCTGATTTATCTCGAATCCAGCCTGGTGATCCGGGCGATTCGCGATTACTTCCAGCCGGATATCGGCGAAATCCTGATCGATACGGACGATATCTACGATCAGGCCCGCGCTTTCATGAGCGTGGTAATGCCCGACAACATGAATCGGGTGAAGAAGTACCGCGACGACGTTCCCCTGTTCTCGCGCTTCCAGATCGAACACCAGATTGAATCGGCGTACTCGCGCATGGTCATGCTGCCCTCGGGCGGCGCAATTGTGATCGACCACACCGAGGCGCTCGTCGCCATTGACGTGAACTCGGCGCGCGCCACCAAGGGCGCCGATATCGAGGAAACCGCCGCGCGCACCAACCTCGAGGCTGCCGACGAAATCGCCCGCCAGCTCCGCCTGCGTGACCTCGGCGGCCTGATCGTGATCGACTTCATCGACATGGAGTCGAGCAAGGCGCAGAAGGATGTCGAAACCCGCCTGAAAGACGCGCTGCGTCACGACCGCGCCCGGGTGCAAATGGGCAAGATCAGCCGCTTCGGCCTAATGGAGCTGTCGCGCCAGCGCCTGCGTCCGTCGCTGTCGGAAGGCTCGCACGTCACTTGCCCGCGCTGTAACGGCACGGGCCACATTCGCGATACCGAATCGTCTGCCCTGCAGGTGCTGCGCATCATCCAGGAAGAGGCGATGAAGGAAAACACCGCCGCGATCCACTGCCAGGTGCCGGTGGAAGTAGCCGCGTTCCTGCTCAACGAGAAGCGCCCGGACATCAACCTGATCGAGACGCGCTTCAAGGTCAACGTGTTGCTGATCCCGAACAAGCATCTGGAGACGCCGCACTACAAGCTGGAGCGCCTGCGCCACGACGATCCGCGCCTGGACGAAGACAAGGCCAGCTACAAGATGGCCGAAGAGGCTGCCAAGGAACTGGAAGCCGACACGGCTTACAGCACGCGCAAGGAAGCTGCCAAGCCGCGTCAGGAAGCCGCCGTCAAGGGCATCACCCCGGACCAACCGGCACCCGTGTCGGTACCGCGTGCCGAGCGTCCGGCCCGTGCGGAAATTGCTCCGGCACCGCAAGCGCCGACTCCGGCTCCGGTCCCTGCCCAGCGTGGTTTTGTCTCGTGGCTGAAGGCGCTGTTTGGCGCCAAACCGGCCGAGCCGGTAGTGACTGCACCGGTGGAAACGCCGAAGCAACGTGCTGAAGAAGGCAACCGCCAAGGCCGCGGCAATCGCCAGGACCGTGGTGGGCGTGGCCAGCGTGGCGAGCGCCAAGGTCAAGGTCAGAACGGCCGCGATGGCAGCCGCCAGGGCCGTGAGCGCAACGAAGCCCGTGAAGGACAGCAACAAGTCCAGCGCGAAGGTCAACGTGACGGTCAGCGCGGCAACCGCGATCGCAACCGCCAGCCGGCCCAGGTCGAAGGCGCTGTCCGCGAGGCGGCTGAAGCGCGCCAGCCGCAGCAAGGTCAGGAGGTTCGCTCCGAGGGTCAGAACCAGGGTCAAGGCCGCCGGGAGCGCAACCAGGAACGTCGCGAGCGCCAACCGCGTGAGGGCCGAGAAGCCCGCGAGGGCCGGGAGCCGCGTGAGCCACGTGAAAACCGCGAGCCGCGCGAAAACCGTGGCGAGCGCGACCAACAAGCCAAGGAAGCCGCAGCCGTGGCCGCCGAAGCCCTGATCGACCAGACCGCCGCATCGCAAGTGCCGCAACCGCTGCTCGACACCGCTGCTCCGGTAGAAGGCATCGAGGGCGAAGGCGTGACGCCGGGCGCGGAGGGCAACGGTGAAGGTGAAGAGCGCCGGCGCCGTGGGCGCCGTGGCCGCAACCGCTATCGCCGTGACCGCGAGGGCGCGGAAGGCGTCCGTGCGGAAGGTGAAGGTGAAGGCGAAAACGAAGGCGCCGAAAGCGCAGACGAAGCCGTCGCCGTCATGCATGCCGAGCCGGTGCTGCCCGCAACCGTGACGGAACCTGTGCTGACCGCTTCGTTCGCACCGGTCGAAAACCCGGCTCCGGTGGTGCACGAGCCGGTGCATGCCGCGGAAGCCGTGGCACCTGTGTCGGCACTGCCGCAAGTGCAGCCGACAGAGCCCGCGCTCGCGACGGCTGTTGCAGCGCCCGCGCCCGCACCCGCAGCGGCGGCGCCGCAAGAGGCCATCGTGACGGCGTTTGCCGAAGTGCCGGCACCGGTCAGCACGATCGCCCAGGCTTCGCCGCTGCCAATCGAGACGCTGCAAAGCGTGCTCGACAACGCTGGCATGACGTGGGTCCACACCGATAGCCAGAAGCTGCGTGCGTCGCAGGAAGAAGCTGCGCGCACCGTTGCCGCGCCGCGTGTGCCCCGTGAACGCAAGCCGCTGCCGCCGATCCAGCAAGGCCCGATGATCCTGGTCGAAACCAACCGCCCAGCGGCTGGCATGGACCAGCAGTAAGCAGCACACCGGCGGGCAACCGCCGGAGCAAGTGCCTGGGGGCGGCTTCGGCCGCCCTTTTTCCTGTGCGCGATCTATCGAGTATGAAACCCCACCGCTCGCGCGGAACAGGGGCTGCGCTACACTCGAACCTGTATCGAGTGCAACTCTCCCGCTTCGTGGATTGACGCACCGCACCACACCATGACCGAAACCGTCATCCCCCTCTACGATCTGCGTGATGGCCAGCACCATCGCGCCACGGTGCCCGCCGTGCCCCATGTGCTCGTCCCGGCAGAGGGTAGGCTGACGGACACGCGCGGCCGCCGGCTGCACGATCTGCGCATCTCGGTGACAGACCGCTGCAACTTCCGCTGCGTCTACTGCATGCCGAAGGACGTGTTCGACAAGGATTACCGCTTTCTGCGGCATTCCGAGTTGCTGTCGTTCGAAGAGATCGAGCGGATGGCGCGGCTGTTTATCGAGCACGGCGTCGAAAAGATCCGCCTGACCGGCGGCGAGCCGCTGCTGCGCAAAGACATCGAACGTCTGGTCGAAATGCTCGCGCGCCTCACCACCGCCGAAGGCAAGCCGCTAGACCTCACGCTCACGACCAACGGCGCCCTGCTCGCTCGCAAGGCGCAATCGCTGAAAGATGCGGGCCTCAGCCGCGTGACCGTCAGCCTCGACGGCATCGACGATGCGACTTTCCGCCGCATGAACGATGTCGATTTTGCGGTGAGCGAAGTGCTGCACGGCATTGAAGTCGCGCAGAACGCCGGACTGGCGCCGATCAAGGTCAACATGGTCGTCAAGAAAGGCGATAACGATGACCAGATCGTGCCCATGGCGCGTCACTTCCGCGGCAGCGGCATCATCGTGCGTTTTATCGAATACATGGACGTGGGCACGACCAACCATTGGGACATGCGTTCCGTCGTGCCGTCGGCCGAGGTGATCAAGCGTCTTTCGTCGGAGTTTGCGCTGGAGCCGGTGTCGGCCAATTACGGTGGCGAAACGGCCGAGCGCTGGCGCTACGTCGACGGCGCTGGCGAGGTCGGCGTGATCTCGAGCGTGACCCAGGCGTTCTGCCACGATTGCACGCGTGCGCGGTTGTCGACCGAAGGCAAGCTGTATCTCTGCCTGTTCGCCACCGAAGGCTTCGACCTGCGCGCGTTATTGCGCGGCGGCGCGACCGATCTGGAACTCTCCAACGCGATCCGCACGGTCTGGCAAGGCCGCGCCGATCGCTACTCCGAATTGCGTGCCAGCGGCGAGGCCCAGCCAGCCGGCCGGCGCATCGAAATGTCCTACATCGGCGGCTGAATCCGCCAGCGTTCAACCACATGATTCCGACATCCGATATTACCGGCCTGATCCTGGCCGGCGGCCGGGGCAGCCGCATGGGTGGCGTCGACAAAGGCCTGCAGACGTTTCGCGGCGCGCCGATGGCGATGCACACGCTGATGCGCCTGTCACCCCAGGTGGGCCACATGCTGATCAACGCGAATCGCAACTTGGCCGCGTACGAGTCGTTTGGCGTGCCGGTGGTGGCGGATTCGGTGCCGGATTTTGCCGGCCCTTTGGCGGGCATCCTGGCCGGGCTGGAGCAATGTGAGACGCGCTACCTGCTGACTGCGCCTTGCGATTCGCCGTTCGTGCCGACCGACCTGGCAGTCAAGCTCTCGCACGCAATGGATGAGGCCCGCGCGCGCATCGCCATGCCGGTGACGATGGAGCCGGACGAACAAGGTCACCCGCGCCGGCAAGTGCAGCCGGTATTCTGTTTGATCGATGCGCTGCTGGCCGACGACCTGATCGTCTATCTGCAAGGCGGTGGCCGCAAGATCGAAAGCTGGACCGCGCGCCACCCGACGGTGGACGTGTTGTTTGACGACAGTTCCGCCTTCGCCAACATCAACACGCTGGAAGAACTGCACCAGCTGGCCGAGCGCCGCTAGAACGCCAACGCCACCGATCCCTCATCGACGTCATGACCACCCTTGCCTCCGTCGTTTCGTGTCTGTCCGATTACGATCCGAATGCCCTGCCCGTCGCGCAAGCGCAAGCCATCATGCGCGACTTCGTGCAGCCCGTAAGCGGCGTTGCCCGCGTGCCCATCCGCAGTGCGCTCGATCGCGTGCTGGCCGAAGACGTGCTGTCGTCCATCGACGTGCCTTCGCACGACAATTCGGCGATGGACGGTTTCGCCTTCGCCAGTGCAGAACTTGCAGGCCATGCGGGCGAAATCTCCTTGCGCGTGATCGGCACGGCGTATGCGGGTGCCTCCTTTGATGGTGCACCCAGCGCAGGCGAAGCCGTGCGCGTGATGACCGGTGCCGTCATGCCGGCCGGCTGCGACACGGTCATCCCACAGGAATTCACGCGAGGCGATGCCGACACGGTTCGCTTTGCCCGCGATGCCGTGCGCGCAGGCGACAACCGACGTCTGCGTGGAGAAGACCTCGCGCGAGGCAGCGCCGCGCTGTCCGCAGGCCGAACGCTGCGCCCCGCCGACATCGGTCTGCTAGCCTCGCTTGGCATCGCTGAAGTGTCTGTACGCCGCAAGCTGCGCGTGGCGTTTTTCTCCACCGGCGACGAGTTGCGCTCCATTGGTGAGCCGCTCGACGCCGGATGTGTGTATGACTCCAACCGCTACACGCTGCACGGCATGCTTTCGCGCCTGGGTGTTGAACTGCTCGACATGGGCGTCGTGCGCGACGACCCGGCGGCGCTCGAAACCGCCTTCCGCACCGCCGCTGAAAACGCCGATGCGATCATCACTTCGGGTGGTGTCTCCGTCGGTGAAGCAGACTTCACCAAACAGATGATGGCCAAGCTCGGCGACGTAACGTTCTGGAAGATCGCCATGCGCCCGGGCCGGCCGATGGCGTTCGGACGCATCGCGTCAAATGGCCGCAGTGCGTTCCTTTTTGGCTTGCCCGGCAACCCAGTGGCGGTGATGGTGACGTTCTATCACTTCGTGCGCGGTGCGCTGCTGCGCATGATGGGCGCCACCGACGCCGGCGCACCGTTGGTGCCGGCCGTGAGCGCCACCCCGATCCGCAAGCGGCCCGGGCGTACGGAATATCAGCGCGCAATCGCCGCCCTGAACGATCGCGGCCAGCTCGAAGTCCGCCTCACCGGCCAGCAAGGGTCGGGCGTGCTGCGTTCCATGAGCGAAGCAAATTGCTTCGTCGTGCTCGCTCACGAACAGGGTCAGGTCAACGCCGGCGACGCCGTGCAGGTCTTGCTGTTCGACGGCCTCGTCTAGGCGGCGTGGCAACGGCGGCTTTTGTGCCGACAGCAACACCGCATGCTGTCGGTTTTTTGCGTCACCTCCGGGCTGCGGGTATCGGTGCATCAGTCGATTCGCTACACTCTGCGCCAGTTTGATTGTTTCGGATTTGAGCCTGAGCACTGCCATGATGACCAAGGAGATTGCGTATCTTCACCCGGCCCATACCGCCCGCGCGCTGGTACTGGTGTACCTCTGTTTCTCGCTGCCGGTCGTGGGACTGTTCTTCTTCGTGGGCTTCGTCCGCTATGGTGAACTGCCGACGATCGTCGTGCTCAGCGGCCTGATCCTCAACGCCCTGGTCGGTTTTGGTGCGCTGTGGCTGGCCTGCCATGCCTATAACTGGGTTGCCGAGCGCTTTGGCGGCATCGAAATCCTGCTGCGCGACGTGCCGGAAGAAGCCTGATCGCGGCTGTGCGGTTCAAGAAAAAGGGGCGGAAATATCCGCCCCTTTTCTTTTGCTGATGCCGATGACCTATCCGGCCCGGCCTTACTCGGATTCGGTTTCCTCGTCCGGCGACACAGTGGACTCGAGCCCCAGCACGCTCTGCGCAGAATCGCTCGGCAACGCCTCCACCGCCTTGAGCTTGCGGTTCATCTGGCGCGTCCGCACCTCGGCCTGCTCGATATTGCTGACGGCGCGCTCCAGCGTCTTCTTCGTCGCGGCCAGCACGTCGCCAAACTTTCCGAACTCGCTCTTCACGGCACCGAGCACCTGCCAGACTTCGCTGGAGCGCTTCTCCAGCGCCAGCGTTCGGAAGCCCATCTGCAGGCTGTTGAGGATCGCGGTGAGCGTGGTCGGACCCGCCACCGTCACGCGGAACTTGCGCTGCAACTCGTCGGTCAGGCCCGGACGGCGCAGCACTTCAGCGTAGAGTCCCTCGGTAGGAAGGAACAGGATGGCGAAGTCGGTCGTGGCCGGCGGCGCAATGTACTTCTCGTGGATCGTCTGGGCCTCCTTGCGCACCGCGACTTCCAGCTCGCGGCTGGCAGCGGCGGCTGCGTCGGCATCGGCCCGCTCCTGTGCGTCGAGCAGGCGCTCGTACTGCTCTTTCGGGAATTTGGCGTCGATCGGCAGCCAGACCGTTGCATCGTGATCGGCATCGGTCTTACCGGGCAGGCGGATGGCGAACTCCACGCGCGCACCAGTACCGTGCACGGTCTCCACGTTCTTGTCGTATTGCTCGGGCGTGAGCATCTGCTCCAGCAGCATCTCCAGCTGGACTTCGCCCCAGGTGCCGCGCGTCTTCACGTTGGTCAGCACCTTCTTCAGGTCGCCCACGCCCTGCGCCAGCGCCTGCATTTCGCCAAGGCCGCGATGCACCTGCTCCAGCCGGTCCGACACCAGCTTGAACGATTCGCCCAGACGCTGCTCCAGGGTGGCGTGCAGCTTTTCGTCGACCGTGCGGCGCATCTCGTCGAGCTTGGTTGCATTGTTCGCCTCGATGTCCTTGAGCTTCTGCTCCAGCGTGGCACGCACCTCCGCCAGGCGGCGCTCGTTGCCCTCGCCGAGTTGGGCGAGCTGCTGCTGCATCGTCTCGCCAAAGCGGCGCAGCGCGTTGCCCTGCTCGTCGCGCGCCTGCTGGGCTTGCTGCTGCAGGTTCTGACGCACGGCCTCGAGCTGCTGCGTGTTCGTCTCGGTCAGCTTGGTGAGCTGCTGCGCGAACGTGTCGATCTGGTTGTTCTGCAGCGTGGCGACGCTGGTGAGCTGCGTCGCCAGCACCTGCTGGAATTGCCCCAATTGCTGCGTGACGTCGCTGCGGCCGATGCGGGCCGTCTCAGCGATTTCGCCGCGCAGTTCGCGCTCGATGCGTTCATTGCCGCGCGCCAGTTCATCACGCAGTGTCGCGAGCATCGGTGATATATCGCTTCCTGCGGGGCGAGAGACACCACGCCAGATCAATACGCACAGCACAGCCACCACAGCTACGCCCAGCAACGTCAGTAAAGCCAACCAGTCCATATCAGCGTTCGGTCAGGAGGACGCGCGCTGCGCCAGCGCGTCCGGGTTCAACAAGTTAGGCGGCCGCCCTGCGTGCGGGCCGAAGCCGAGTGCAGCGATCAAGTTGTCGGCGGCCAGGTTGGCCATGCCCAGGCGCGTGCCCAAGGTGGCACTGGCAATGTGCGGTGTGAGCGCGACGTGCTCAGCGTCGAGCAATGCCGGATGTACTTTAGGCTCACCCTCGTACACATCCAGGCCGGCAGCAAAGATGTGCTTGTGCGCCAGCGCCTGTGCCAACGCGGCGTCATCAACGATGCCGCCGCGCGCGAGGTTGACCAGCGTGGCGGTCGGCTTCATCTGTGCCAGCTCGGCCGCGCCGATGGCGTGGTGGCTTTCCTTGGAATACGGCAGCACCAGCACGAGGTGATCTGCCTGTTTCAGCAAATCATCCTTGCTGACATACGTGGCGCGCGTGTCCTGTTCGAGTTCAGGCGAAAGCCGGCTGCGGTTGTGATAGATCACGCGCATCGAGAAGCCGCTCGCGCGCCGCGCCAGCGCCTGGCCGATGCGGCCCATGCCGAGAATGCCCAGGGTGCTGCCGTACACCTCGGCACCAAGGAACATGTCGTAAGTCCAGCGCTTCCATTGTCCCGAACGCAGCCAGCGTTCTGACTCTGAGACGCGGCGTGCGGCGGCCATCAGCAGCGCCCAGCCGAAGTCGGCGGTGGTCTCGGTCAGGATGTCCGGCGTGTTGGTGGCCAGGATGCCTGCACGCGTCATCGCGGCAAGGTCAAAGTTGTTGTAGCCGACGGCCATGTTGCACACCGCGCGCAGCGTCGGCACGCGGCTGATCAACTCGGCGTTGATCGTGTCGGCGGCGTTGGACAGCAGGCCCACGCGGCCTTGCAGCCGCTCGGCCAGCGCTTCGGGCGGATACTCGATGTCCGCCTGGTTGTCGATCACGTCGAAGGTCTCACGCAAGCGCCCAAGCACTTCGGGAAACATCGCGCGGGTGACAAGGATTCCGGGTTTCATACGTTCAGCACACGTTCGGTTAGCGGAAGAAGACGAAGGTCATCAGAACGAAAATCGGCAAGAGAATGCACACGGACCACAGCATGTAGCCAAAGAAGCTGGGCATCTGCAAGCCGCGGCTTTCGGCGATGGCCTTCACCATCAGGTTGGGCGCGTTGCCGATGTAGGTGTTGGCGCCCATGAAGACGGCCGCGGCGGAAATCGCGGCCAGCGTGGAGGCGCCCTCGCTCATCAGCATGGAAGCGTCACCGCCAGCGGTATTGAAGAACACCAGATACGTCGGCGCATTGTCCAGAAACGACGATAGCAACCCCGTCGCCCAGAAGTACATCGCGTTGTTCGGCTGGCCCGCGCTGTCGTTGACGAGATGGACGATGCCCGCAAACGGGCCGTCCACGCCGGCCTTGAGCATGGCAATCACGGGCCCGATGGTGACGAAGATGCCGGCGAACAGCTTGGCGACTTCCAGGATGGGCTCCCAGTTGAACTCGTTGCCGGCGCGCGCGCTTGCCGGGGTGAGCCACAACGAAAGCAGCGCGATGACGACCAGCCCGACGTCGCGTACCACGTTCTGCAGCATCACCTCGGTACCCATCACGTGGAAGATGATGCCGGGCTTCCACAGCCCGCTCATCAGCACGAGGCCGAGAATGCCCGCCAGCAGCACAAAGTTGACGTTGCCCTCGAAGCGCAGCGGGCCCGCATCATCCGGCGAGGCGTCGGTGATGTTGGGCAGTTCTTCCTTGCCCGTGTGATAGAAATAGCTGTCGATAACGAAGAAGATCGCCAGCAGCAGCACCCACATCGTCAACGTCTGGCGCCACAGATATTGCGCGGTCCAGAAGAAATCCACGCCCTGCAAGAAGCCGAGGAAGAGCGGCGGATCGCCCAGCGGCGTAAGGGCCCCGCCTGCATTGGCCACCAGAAAGATGAAGAACACGACGACGTGCGCTCGATGCCGGCGAGCCTCGTTGGCGCGCAGCAAAGGCCGGATCAGCAGCATCGCGGCGCCGGTCGTGCCCATGATGCTGGCCAGCGCCGTACCAAGCGCGATCAAGCCCGTGTTGAGCTTTGGCGTTCCATGCAGATTGCCGCGAATGCAGATACCGCCTGCAACAACGTACAAAGCGGCGATCAGCGCGATGAAGGGAATGTATTCAGCAAGGGCTGCGTGACTAACGGAAGCGATGGCCGCCTGCGAGCCAAACGCGATCCCGAACGGCACCAGAAGCACCAATGCCCAAGACGCTGCGATCTTGCCGTAATGGTCGTGCCATAGCTTGGGCATCATGAGCGGTGCAATGGCAATCGAGAGCAGGATGCCCGCAAACGGCACACCCCACAACAGGTGCAACTCAGCGCCGCTCACATCAGCAGCGCGCGCCAGGCCACAGACGAACAGGAAGACAAGGGGCCAAAGGCGTTTCACGTAGGCGTTCTCCTAAGCGTGGGCGCACACGGCAAACGCAGCCTCGCCACACGAACAAAGACGCCAGTGTAAACGCCCGAGGTCTGTCGCCCTGAACGTCCTCCGATGTTTGATGAGCGAATGAGCCCTGGACGCTGTCTCAGGCAGTCGACACCACGATCACATGCACCCGATACGGGCCATGTGCGCCGAGCACGATGGTCTGCTCGATATCCCCCGTGCGCGACGGCCCGCTGATGACGTTGGTGGCGCGTGGCAACTCGCCGCGCTCCGCGCGCATCAGCGAATAGGCATCTTCCAGATTGGCGACGATGCGCGACTGCGGAACCACGGCGATATGCGTCTCGGGCAGCAGCGCCGTGGAAGCAACGTTCTCCGGCCCCGACAGCAGCATCAGCGAGCCCGTCTCAGCAATCGCGCAGAAGCAACCCGTGATGCCGACGAGATCGCCGTGCTCCTGATCGGCTTGCGCCTCGCGCACCGGCGGACGGAATTCGATGCCGATGCCGGCAGCGGCCCAGTCCAGTGATTCCAACGTAGTCCAGGCCACGGCCTGCGGCCGGAGGTTCAGCCCAGACAAGTAACGGGCCACCGCGCCCGGCACGTCGGACAGCGCCTCCACGGTATCCAGCGTGGAAGCCATCTTCAGCGCCTGCTCGGCAAAATGCGCGGCAAGGTTTTCCGGCACCGGCGGGCGCGGGCCGGCGGGGTGGCGCGCGAGGTAATCCGCCACGGCATCGCGCTCACCCTGCGTCGGTTTCGCGGGACGATGCTGCGCATTGCGGATGCGCGCAAAGATGGCGTCGCGGGCGCGGCTGGTGTCGAGCGGGTCGACGGGGGTGTCCGGTTGTGATTCCATGGCGGCTCCGAAAGATCGATCGATTATACGAGCCGCTTCCTGCACGATCCGCCCCCGCCGTTGAAACTTATTCGGCGTCGGCGTGAGCCTTATTGCACGCCAAATACCTGCTTCAGGTACGTGAGGTACGCTGGATCGTCGCACATCGTCTTCTCCGGCGCGTCCGACAGTTTGGCCACCGGCTGGCCATTGCAGCGGACCATCTTGATGACGATCTGCAGCGGCGTGTAGCCCAGGTCGTTTGTCAGATTGGTCCCCACGCCAAACGCCAGCTTGCAGCGGCCATGAAAGCGCTCATACAGGCCGATGACCTTCGGCATGTCGAGGCTGTCGGAGAAGATCAGCGCCTTGGACTTCGGCTCGGCGCGCATGTCGTCGTAATGCTTGAGCATGCGCTCGCCCCACTCGAACGGGTCGCCAGAATCATGGCGAACGCCGTCGAAGAGCTTGCAGAAGAACATGTCGAAATCGCGCAGGAAGGCGTCAAAGCCGTAGGTATCCGACAGCGCGATGCCGAGGTCGCCGCGATATTCCTTGGCCCAGGTTTCCAGCGCAAAGGTCTGGGAATCGCGCAGGCGCGGACCCAGCGCTTGGCAGGCCTGCAGGTATTCATGCGCCATGGTACCCAGCGGCGTCATGCCGTGCTTCATGGCGAAGTAGACGTTGCTCGTGCCCGCGTACTGGGCGCCGAGTTGCGCATGCGTCTCCAGCAGCACATGCTCATGCCAGGTGTGCGAAAAACGGCGGCGGGTGCCGTAGTCGGCAATGCGGCAGTCTTCCAGGCCGGGGCGCTTCAGCGATGCCAGCTTGTCGGTCAGGCGGCGTTTGCCCTCCTCCCACTGCGGGTGCGTCTGCGTGCGGCTGAAGAACACCTCGTTGACGATGGCCAGAACGGGCACCTCGAACATGATCGTGTGCAGCCACGGCCCCGCGATGACGATCTCGATCTGCCCATCGTTGCTGGGTGCCTGACGCAGGTCGATGTACTTCTCGTTGAGATGGAACAGCCCGAGAAAATCGACGAAATCGCTCTTGATGAAGCGCATGCCGCGCAGGTAATCGAGTTCTGCATCGGTAAAGCGCAGGGTGCAGAGCTGGCGGATCTCGGCGCGAATCTCCTCAATGAACGGCACCAGATCGACGCCCGCGTTGCGGCACTTGAAGCGGTATTCGACATGCGCGCCGGGAAAGTGATGCAGCACCACCTGCATCATCGTGAATTTGTACAGATCGGTATCGAGCAGCGAGCGGATGATCATCGGACAGCGCCAAAAGCCATGTGGACTGGTCGTCATGCTAACCGAAGGCAGGCGGGACGCCTGTGGCGGTCAGATAAATGCCGGCACGCCGGCGCGGAAAATGGGCGTTTCGACGGTCAATGCGGGCGAGAAACCCTTTGATTCCGCTATAATTTCTGGTTTCCGACCGGATTTTTGCACCATGGAAGCAGAACGCCTCAATGCCATCCAGAACACGTTGGCCGACCTGAAGTCGCGCGCCGACGACCTTCGGAGGTATCTTTGACTACGACGTCAAATCTGAACGTCTAGTCGAAGTCGACAAGGAACTCGAAAACCCCGAGGTCTGGAACGATCCCAAACGCGCCCAGGAGTTGGGCCGCGAGAAGAAGTCGCTTGAAACCGTCGTGCTGGCGCTGACCAAGCTCGACGAAGATCTCACCGGCGCCGCCGAACTGTTCGAGCTCGCCCGCGAAGAGGGCGACGACGAGACCATCGAAGCCATCGAGGCTGACACCGCAGGCATGCGCGCCATCGTCGAAGACATGGAGTTCCGCCGCATGTTCTCCGGACCGATGGACGCTGCCAACTGCTTTATCGACATCCAGGCCGGCGCGGGGGGCACCGAAGCGTGCGACTGGGCGTCGATGCTGCTGCGCCAGTACCTGAAGTACTGCGAGCGCAAGGGTTTCAAGACCGAAGTCCTGGAAGAATCCGAAGGCGACGTGGCCGGCATCAAGAGCGCGTCGATCAAGGTCGAGGGCGAATACGCGTTTGGCTTCCTGCGCACCGAAACCGGCGTGCACCGTCTGGTGCGCAAATCGCCGTTCGACTCGGCGGGTGGCCGCCACACATCGTTCTCGTCGATCTTCGTGTATCCGGAAGTCGATGATTCGATCGAGATCGAGATCAACCCGGCGGACCTGCGCGTCGATACGTATCGCGCTTCGGGTGCGGGTGGTCAGCACATCAACAAGACTGATTCGGCCGTGCGGATTACGCACATCCCGACCGGCATCGTCGTGCAGTGCCAGAACGACCGCTCGCAGCACCGCAACCGTGCCGAGGCGATGACGATGCTGAAGTCGCGCCTGTATGAGCACGAACTGCGCAAGCGTCAGGCCGCTGCCGACGCGCAGGAAGCCGCCAAGACCGACGTGGGCTGGGGCCATCAAATCCGCTCGTACGTGCTGGACCAGAGCCGCATCAAGGATCTGCGCACCAACGTGGAAATCTCCAACACGCAGAAGGTGCTGGACGGCGACCTTGACCCGTTCATTCAGGCCAGCCTGAAGCAGGGCGTCTGATCCGAGCCAAACCAGAGCGACTGCCATGTCTGACACGTCCCTGTTCATCCTGACCGGTGCCTCGCGCGGCCTGGGCGCCGCGCTGGCCCAGGCGCTGATGCAACCCGGCCACCGCCTCATCTGCGTCGCACGCGGCGATAACGCCGAATTGCGCGCGCAGGCGGCAGCCGCCGGCTTGACGCTCGACTGGCACCAGGTCGACCTGTCCGACGCGCATGCCGCCGAGGCGTGGATGACCAAGACGCTTGCCGCCCTGCCCGCCTTTGCCAAGGTGACGCTGGTGCTCAACGCCGGCGCGGTCGAGCCGATCGGCACCGTCGACACACTGCGCGCCGATACGCTGCTGCCGCATCTGCAGCTGAACCTGGCCGGCCCGATGGCGCTGACCGCTGCCCTGCTGCGCGGCACCGCCCCGTGGAACGCGCAGCGCCGCGTGCTGGCGATCTCGTCGGGCGCCGCGCGCCGGCCGATCGCCGGCTGGGCGGCGTATTGCACCGGCAAGGCCGGGCTGGACATGTTCGTGCGCGCCATCAATGCCGATGGCGACGCGAGCGTGCGCGCCGTGGCACTCGCCCCTGGCGTGATCGACACCGACATGCAACGCACCATCCGTGGCGCCGACTTTGCCGGCGTGCAGCGCTTCCGCGATCTGCACGCGCATGGCGAGCTGGTCTCGCCGCAAGACGCCGCCGCGCGCATCGCCGCCTACCTCGTCCGCCCCGACTTTGGCGCGACCGAGCTGGATGACCTGCGCAACATCGCCTGAACCGACATTCCTCTCATCACCATCATGACCGAACAGAACAACCCGGCCGAATCGAGTACCGCGGCCGCCGTGCCGGCGCAGGACGACAACAAGATCATCGCCGAGCGCCGCGAGAAGCTCGCGGAGATCCGCCAGCAAGGCGTCGCGTTCCCCAACGATTTTCGCCCGACGCACCATGCCGGTGATCTGCAAGCCAAGTACCGCGAGCTGGAGCAGGCTGCTCTGGAAGCGGAACCGGTGCAGGTGGCCATTGCGGGACGCATGATGCTCAAGCGCGTGATGGGCAAGGCCAGCTTTGCCACCGTGCAGGACAGCACCGACCGCATCCAGTTCTACATCAGCCGCGACGCCGTGGGCGAAGACGTCTACGCCAGCTTCAAGAAGTGGGACTTGGGCGACATCGTGGCGGCGCGCGGCACGCTGATGAAGACGAAGACCGGCGAACTGTCGGTGGCTGTGACGGAGCTGCGCCTGCTCTCGAAGAGCCTGCGTCCGCTGCCGGGCGACTACTACGGCCTGGCTGACCAGGAGCAGAAGTACCGCCAGCGCTACGTCGATCTGATCGTCTCGAAGGAAACGCGCGACACATTCCGCGCCCGCACCAAGGCCATGGCCTCGCTGCGCAACTTCATGGCCGGCAACGGTTTCATGGAAGTCGAAACGCCGATGCTGCACCCCATTCCGGGCGGCGCGGCGGCCAAGCCGTTCATCACGCATCACAACGCATTGGACATGCAGATGTTCCTGCGCATCGCGCCGGAGCTGTATCTCAAGCGACTGATCGTCGGCGGCTTCGAGCGCGTGTACGAGATCAACCGCAACTTCCGTAACGAGGGCGTGTCGCCGCGACACAACCCCGAGTTCACGATGATGGAGTTCTACGCGGCTTACACGGACTACCGCTGGCTGATGGACTTCACCGAGCAGCTGATCCGCCAGGCGGCGATCGACGCGTCGGGCACCGCCACGCTCACCTATCAGGGCCGCGAGCTGGATCTGGCCAAGCCGTTCCATCGCCTGACCATCTGCCAGGCGATCCAGAAGTACGCGCCGCAATACACGGACGCGCAGTTGGCTGACGTCGACTTCCTGCGCGCCGAGCTGAAGAAGTTCAAGATCGACACCAATGCGCCGCAATTCCTGAACGCCGGCGTGGGTACCCTGCAGCTTGTGCTGTTTGAAGAAACCGCCGAGTCGCAACTGTGGGAGCCCACCTTCATCATTGACTACCCGGTCGAAGTGTCGCCGCTGGCACGTGGCTCCGACACGCTGCCGGGCATCACCGAGCGCTTCGAGTTGTTCATCACCGGCCGCGAAATCGCCAACGGTTTCTCCGAGCTGAATGATCCGGAAGACCAGGCCGAGCGCTTCCGCAAGCAGGTCGAACAGAAGGACGCCGGCGACGAAGAAGCCATGTTCTATGACGCCGATTACATCCGCGCCTTGGAATACGGCATGCCCCCGACCGGCGGCTGCGGCATCGGCATTGACCGTCTGGTGATGCTGCTCACCGACAGCCCAAACATCCGCGACGTGATCCTTTTCCCGCACCTGCGCCGCGAAGACTGACCGGTTCGGTCGAGCGCCGTGGAAAAACGCCCCTAGGGGCGTTTTTTTGTTGCCTGCACAAGCGCAAAAGACGCGCCCACCCCGCTATTTGTAACATCGCCCCGTTTCCACAATATGTATCAAAGTACGCCAAATAACTGATTTTCAAGGGAAAAATCTCGGTACAGATGCTTACAAATTAAAACGGCATCTGTTTCGGCGATGAACCACACTGTGTTCATCGAAAGGCCGCAACAAACCCATCACGGGCCGCAGGAGAACGAAGATGAACAACAACATCCAACCGAATCAAGGTCAACAATACGGCGGCACGTCGCCGGGGCAAGTGCCTCCGTCTTCGCGCCGCATGCATCCACTGATGACGACGGCTGCTGTCGCCGTGATCATCGCCAGCCTGACGGCGGTGGCCGCCATTACCGGCGTGCTGCCCACCTCGAAGGCAACGCAAGGCAGCACCGACCCGAATGTCGCAGCACAATCGGCAACGGCCATGCCCGGCGCTTCGACGCCGATGGCACTGGCTGCACCGGGCCAGACGACGCAACCGGCCCAGGCTGCTCCGTATCCGGCACAAAACGTGGCGCCCGCCCCAGTGCGCGCCCGGGAGCCGTCGTATGCCGAGCGCGCGCCGTCGGGCAACCCCAGCTATGCGCAGACACAACCGCGCCAGTCGGCCAGCCCCTATGCAGGCCACGTAACGTCGGTCACGCCGATCACCATGCAAGGCAAGGAAACCGGCCTCGGCATGATTGGTGGCGCTGTGGTGGGTGGGCTGCTGGGCAACCAGATTGGCCGCGGCAATGGTCGTACACTCGCAACAGTCGGTGGCGCGTTGGCCGGCGGTTACGGCGGCCATGTGGCAGAAAACTACTACCACCGCGATACGGAGTACCGTGTGAACGTCCGCATGGACAACGGCACGACCCGCAGCTTCATGTACAAGGCGGCCCCGGGCTTCCAGGCAGGCGAACGCGTGCATATCGAGAACGGGACGCTGGTGGCCGGCTAAATCGGCATCGCCTTCGCCCAAAAGAAAACCGGCCTTCGGGCCGGTTTTTTCATGCGCACGCGTTTGAGCGTTCGAGGCTGCGCGCATATTCCCGCGCTTATTCCGCCTCGTCGATCCAGGCTTGCTGGATGGCTTCGAGGAATTTCTCCCCGCCACGCTTGTGGTCGTCATCAAAGCCTTCCAGCGTGACGACTTTGTTATGCAGGTCGACAAAGTTCAGGCGCGTCGGATCGACGTCGGGGTACTTGTCGTACAGCGCTTCTGCGATCTGCTGGATATCGTTCCATTTCATGATGGGCTCCCTCCACCGCTGGCTGCTCGGCTCAGTGGTTTTCCTTGGCGTGGTTGATCGTGTACTTCGGAATCTCGACGGTCAGGTCCGACTCCGCCACCTTGGCTTGGCAGGACAGGCGCGAGTTCGGCTCCAGGCCCCAGGCCTTGTCGAGCAGATCCTCTTCCTTCTCGGTCGCCTCATCGAGCGAATTGAAGCCCTCGCGCACGATCACGTGGCAGGTCGTGCAGGCACACGACTTCTCGCACGCGTGCTCGATCTCGATGTCGGCACCCAGCAGCGCATCGCAGATGGTCGTGCCGGGCTTGGCTTCGATCACGGCCCCTTCCGGGCAGTATTCGACGTGAGGAAGGACGACGATGTGTGGCATGAAGAAACTCGTTCGATAAGTGTGTTTTAGGAGATGCGATCGGCGATCAGCCGAGCTCCTCGATCCGTTTGCCGGCGAGCGCCTTGCGAATGCCGCGGTCCATGCGGCGCGCGGCGAATTCGTCGGTGCCGTGCGACAGGGCATCCACGGCGTCCTTGATGGCGCGATGGTCTTCGCCCTGCATGGTGGTGCGCAGCGCAACGATCTCGGCGTCGATGGCGGCGCGCTCTTCGGGCGACAGCAGATCGCCATCGGCCGCCAGGGCCTGCGACAGCGCCTCAAGCAGGCGCTCGGCCTCAACACGCTCCTCCGCCAGCGCTCGACGGCGCATGTCGTCTTCGGCGGACTGGAAACCTTCCTGCAGCATACGCGCGACATCGTCATCAGCCAGGCCGTACGACGGCTTTACAGTGATCGACGCTTCCACGCCCGACACCGTTTCGCGTGCTGACACCGACAGCAAACCGTCAGCGTCCACCTGATACGTCACGCGGATGCGTGCGGCGCCGGCCACCATCGGCGGGATGCCACGCAACTCGAAACGCGCCAGCGAACGGCAATCGCTCGCCAGCTCGCGCTCGCCCTGCAGCACGTGGATCGCCATGGCCGTCTGGCCGTCCTTGAACGTGGTGAACTCCTGCGCGCGCGCAACGGGAATCGTGCTGTTCCGCGGGATGATCTTCTCGACCAGGCCACCCATCGTCTCGACGCCCAGCGACAGCGGGATCACGTCGAGCAGCAGCCAGTCTTCACCCGGCGCACGGTTGCCGGCCAGCAGGTTGGCCTGCATGGCCGCACCAATGGCGACCACCTGATCCGGATCGAGGTTCGTGAGCGGCGTCTGACCGAACAGCTGACCCACGGCACGGCGGATGATCGGCATGCGCGTCGCGCCGCCTACGAGCACCACGCCCTTTACGTCTTCCACCGTCACGCCTGCATCGCGCAGCGCACGGCGCACGGGCGACAGCGTCTTCTGCACGAGAGTGGCGGTCAGTTCGGCAAAGGTCTCAGCGGTCAGCACGAGATGCACGGTCTCGCCGGTGGAGAGCATCGCGTCAATCTCGGTGCTGTCGGCGGTGGAAAGCCATTCCTTGGCGGCGCGGGCCTTGTTCAGCAGCAGGCGCGTGTCTTCGGCAGAGAGCGGTTGCAGGCCGGCCTGCTCGACGATCCAGCAGACGATACGCTGGTCGAAATCGTCCCCACCAAGGGCGGAGTCACCGCCCGTCGACATCACCTCGAACACGCCCTTGGTGAGCTTGAGCACCGAGATGTCGAACGTACCGCCGCCCAGGTCATAGACGGCGTAAATGCCTTCGGCGGCGTTGTCCAGGCCGTAGGCGATGGCGGCTGCGGTCGGTTCATTCAGCAGGCGCAGCACGTTCAGGCCCGCCAGCTTGGCGGCGTCCTTGGTGGCTTGCCGCTGTGCGTCGTCAAAGTACGCAGGGACAGTGATGACGGCGCCGACGAGTTCATCGCCGAGCGTATCTTCCGCGCGCTGGCGCAGCGTGGCGAGAATCTCGGCCGACACTTCCACCGGACTCTTCACGCCGGCCACGGTCTTCAGTTGGACCATGCCGGGCGCGTCGACAAAGTCGTACGGCGTGTTCTCGATGTGAGCAACATCCTTGAGGCCGCGCCCCATGAAACGCTTGACCGAGATGATGGTGTTCTTCGGGTCGCGCACGGCTTCGGCCTGGGCCTTGTAGCCGATGTGGGCGCCGCCCGTGGGCAGATAGCGCACCACAGAGGGCAACAGCGGGCGCCCCTGATCGTCAGGCAGCACTTCCGGCACGCTGCTGCGCACGGAGGCCACCAGCGAGTTGGTCGTGCCCAGGTCGATGCCGACCGCCAGACGGCGCTGGTGCGGTGCGGGTGATTCGCCAGGTTCGGAAATCTGCAGTAAAGCCATGGGGATGTCTCGATTGCGCGGATGGGCTGCCTGCCGGGGCAAACCCGGCATTGTCGCAAATTCTGGGTTCTAGTCGTCCAGCCGGTCGATGGCCTCGGCGGTGTCGCGTTCGATCTTTTCGATGAACATCAATTGGCGCACGGCATCGGCTGCTGCTGCGGTGTTGCCATCGCTATTGAGCAGACCGGACAGCGCCTGATAGCGCGTGCGTTTTTCCTTGCGCAGCATGCCAAGCAAATCATCCAGCGCATCGACGTTGCGCTCCGCCTTGGCGTCGCCCAAGGCTTCGCGCCATTCCATTTGCTGCATCAGAAACGCGGGCGGCATGGCCGTGTTGTTCTCTGCCTGCACGTCGATACCGCGAAGGTGCAGCAGATACGTCGCCCGTTTGAGCGGGTCACGCAGCGTCTGATACGCCTCGTTCGCACGTGTGGCCCACTGCATGGCGACGCGGCGTTCGGCATCGCCCGCATGGGCATAACGATCCGGATGCGCCTGCGACTGCACGGTGCGATACGCAGCGTTCAGCGCGTCGTCGTCGACCTCGAAGTGCTCGGGCAGACCGAAGAGGGAAAAATGCGTCGTGTTCGCTGACAAGCCGGAATTCATGAATAAAAAAAGCGGCCGCGCCGCCTCGTGTTCCTTCGTGTTTCTTATTCGGCCGGGTCACCCCGATCGCACTTCAGGCACTCGACCACCGCGCCAATCTTGCTGGCGCGCCCGGCTTCGGTTTCAGTCCAGGGGCGCAACTGCCAAGGCGGATCGTGGCGCATATGCTGCCCATGTCCGCAAGCGAGACGGGCGACCCAATGGCCCTCCTCGTCCCGCTCGAAACCGACAATCGGCTGCTTCAATGTGCTCCGCTCACACGCGGAACGATTCACCGCAGCCGCACTCGTCCTTCACGTTTGGATTGTTGAAGCGGAACCCTTCGTTCAGCCCCTCGCGTGCGTAGTCCAGCTCAGTGCCGTCGATGTACGGCAGGCTCTTAGGATCGACGATCACCTTGACGCCGTTGGATTCAAAGACCTGGTCTTCGGTGGCAATCTCATCTGCATATTCGAGCTTGTAGGCCAGGCCCGAACAGCCCGTGGTCTTCACGCCCACGCGCAGGCCCACGCCCTTGCCACGGCGGGTCAGATAGCGGGAAACGTGCTGCGCGGCCTTGTCGGTCAGGGTGATCATGCTGCGTCCTTTCTATCCAATCCGGCTCAAGCAGCCTTCTGCTCGGCCGAGCCGTGCTTTTCCTTGTAGTCGGCCACGGCCGCCTTGATGGCGTCTTCGGCCAGGATCGAGCAGTGGATCTTCACCGGCGGCAGGGCCAGCTCTTCAGCGATGGCCGTGTTGCGGATTTCCAGTGCCTGATCCAGCGTCTTGCCCTTCACCCATTCCGTCACCAGCGACGACGAAGCGATGGCCGAACCGCAGCCGTAGGTCTTGAACTTGGCGTCTTCGATCACGCCCTGCTCGTTGACCTTGATCTGCAGCTTCATCACGTCGCCGCAAGCCGGCGCGCCGACCATGCCGGTGCCGACCGTGTCGTCGCCCTTCTCGAACGAACCGACGTTGCGCGGGTTTTCGTAATGGTCCAGAACTTGGTTGCTGTAAGACATTTCACACCTCTTTCAATCGTTGGCTGGCGCGGGGGCGCCGTTGTTCTCAAACGCCGCGCTCAGTGCGCCGCCCATTGAATGCTGTTCAGATCCACGCCGTCCTTATACATCTCCCACAGCGGAGACAGGTCGCGCAGCTTGCCGATCTTGCTCTTGAGCAGCTCGACCACGTAGTCGACTTCTTCTTCCGTCGTGAAGCGGCCCACCGTGAAGCGGATCGAGCTGTGCGCGAGTTCATCGTTGCGACCCAGCGCACGCAGCACGTACGAAGGTTCCAGCGAGGCCGACGTGCAGGCCGAGCCCGACGACACGGCGACGTCCTTGATCGCCATGATCAGCGACTCGCCTTCCACAAAGTTGAAGCTGATGTTCAGGTTGTGCGGCACACGGGCTTCCATGTCGCCGTTCACGTACACCTCTTCCATCGTGTTCAGGCCGCGATACAGGCGGTCGCGCAGCATGCGGATGCGCTCGTTCTCGGTCGCCATTTCTTCCTTGGCGATGCGGAAGGCCTCGCCCATGCCCACAATCTGATGCGTCGCCAGCGTGCCCGAACGCATGCCGCGCTCGTGGCCACCGCCGTGCATCTGCGCTTCGATGCGGATACGCGGCTTGCGGCGCACGTACAGCGCCCCGATGCCCTTCGGACCATACGTCTTATGCGCCGAGAACGACATCAGGTCGACCTTCAGCTTCTGCAGGTCAATTTCAACCTTGCCCGTGGCCTGGGCAGCATCGACGTGGAAAATCACGCCCTTTTCGCGGCAGATTTCGCCGAGCTGCTCGATGTCCTGAATGACGCCGATCTCGTTATTCACCATCATCACCGACGCCAGAATGGTGTCGGGGCGGATGGCTTGCTTGAAGACGTCGATATCGATCAGGCCGTTGTCCTTCACGTCCAGGTAGGTCACCTCGAAGCCCTGGCGCTCCAGCTCACGCGTCGTGTCCAGCACAGCCTTGTGCTCGGTCTTCACGGTGATGATGTGCTTGCCCTTGCTGCTGTAGAAGTTGGCAGCGCCCTTGATTGCCAGGTTGTCGGATTCGGTCGCACCCGACGTCCAGACGATTTCGCGCGGGTCGGCATTCACCAGCGCGGCGACCTGCTCGCGCGCGGTCTCGACGGCCTTCTCGGCTTCCCAGCCAAACGGGTGGCTGCGCGAAGCCGGGTTACCGAAGCTCTCGCGCAGATACGGAATCATCTTGTCGACCACGCGCGGGTCCACCGGCGTCGTCGCGGAATAGTCCATGTAGATGGGAAGTTGCGGGGTGCTCATATCTTGTCTGCCTTGTGTGGGGGGCGATGTTCTTGTGTGGACTGGCGTCGTGGCCAGTCTCACGCTGGCGCAATCACGACTGCGCCAGACTGAAAACGGAGTTGACCAGCGGTGCTCGCTTGACGGGCTCGGCGGCCACCGACGTGGTAGCCGGCGTATCAACGGCGCGGGCGCGTGTCGGTGTGCGTTCGCGGCGAGCCGGACGCGCTTCACGCATGTCCTGGATCACTTCGGGCTGACGCTCGCGTTGCTGATCGACCAGGTTCTGCAGCGACACCGAATCGAGATACTCGACCATCTTCTGATTGAGTGTGGCCCACAGGTCGTGCGTCATGCAGCGGCCCGTATGGCCACCGACATGCTCTTCGCCGCCGCAGTTGCCCTTGCCGCCGCATTGGGTCGCATCGAGCGGCTCATCCACGGCAATGATGATGTCGGCAACGGTCACGTCGTCGGCGCGGCGCGCGAGGCTGTAGCCGCCGCCCGGGCCGCGCACGCTTTCCACGATTTCGTGGCGGCGCAGTTTGCCGAACAGCTGCTCCAGATACGACAGCGAAATTTTCTGACGCTGGCTGATGCCGGCCAGCGTGACCGGGCCCTGCTCTTGGCGCAGCGCCAAGTCAATCATGGCGGTGACCGCGAAGCGGCCTTTGGTGGTCAATCTCATGGCGTCGGGGAAATACCTGATCGTTTTGCTCAAGTATAAAGGAACCCGACAAAATCGGTCAACTAAGGTGTCGGGGGATTCCGCGTCGCAGCAAGGGGATTTGCAGAGCCCGAAAAACGGGATGGCCACGCGGCAGGCCGTATTGTGGACTAAAACAATCAACCACGTTGGATAGGGCTATCCCGTCACTCCCGCAGCGCAACTTGCGAGTCCATCGTCAGGGCACCATCACTCCGGGTTTTTACTTATGCGGTGGAAAGCGCAATTTCGTTGACTTCTGTTACGCGGTAGCCGAGACTGTCAGGTACGCAAACGTTTGCGAAGAGCGAGGCGCAATTGCCCTTACCTATGCCTGACGGTATGGGGC
>Ga0209071_1000035_pt1 | contig 90741 bp, 84 predicted proteins | sample CoawatmetaG10DNA_2_FD_187513 | JGI IMG/M metagenome (GOLD analysis project Ga0209071, IMG submission 187513) | Marine microbial communities from the West Antarctic Peninsula - Coastal water metaG108-DNA (SPAdes) (version 2) | ecosystem: Environmental > Aquatic > Marine > Coastal ... | reverse complement strand
GCGTTTGTGTTGCTGATTATAGGGTCAAAGATCAAGATTTGGTTGAGGTAAATCTTGATCTTTCATGTAAATTCACGTCTTTTAGTGGGCGAGAAAGTTCCACTTAAGGCGGATCTTCATATGTGATCTACAAAAAGAGACTATGTTAGGGTGGTTAGATAACCACTTTTCGGTAATAAACCTATGCATGGTAAAAATTGATTAACTAATGGCCCGTAAGCCTCGTGTACTTGCTGCCATGCTCATATTTCCGGTAGCTGCATCTTCTATTTGTTGGCTCCACCATTCCATCATGGTTCTACGCCGTGGCAAGTATTGAGCGTGGTTATAACTACGTCGTGTTTCATTTGGATCTATGTGGGCTAGTGCCATTTCAATCACGTCATAATCAAAACTTTGTTCGTTTAACGTAGTGCTAGCCAGTGCTCTCATACCATGGGCCGTTAGTGTGTCTTTAAACCCCATACGCTTTAGGGCTACGTTAGGCGTTCCCTCGTTGGCATGGCGTAACGGGTCGCGCTGGCTAGGGAAAACATGAGCCATGTGGCCACTGATAGGGCGCATTACTTCTAGTAAAGATAGAGCCTGGGCTGTAAGAGGTACAACATGCTCCCGTTTCTTCTTCATACGTGCCGGTGGTATGGCCCAAGTGCTGTTATCAAAATCTATTTCTTCCCACTTTGTTCCGGCTGATTCACCTGGGCGTACCATGGTATGCAACTGCCATTCGATCATTACGCGCGTGGGTAGCTTAATACTAGCTCTGTGGAGTGTTTCCATTAATAGGGGTAATTGATTAGGTTCTAGCGTGGGGTTGTGTTGTTTGATGGGGTTAGCAAACTTATCTTTTATGCCTGCTAATGGGTTGTGATGAATAACGCCGGTATTGACTGCAAAGGTCATTATTTCATTTAGGCGTTGGCATAGGCGCTTTACTGTTTCTAGGTTGCCGCGTGCTGCCACTGGGTCAATGGCACTTATAGCCATGCGGGCGGTAACTTCCCCTATGGGTCTCGCACCAATAACAGGGAATATGTGCCGTTCAAGTGAGCGCCATATGTCGAGTGCAAAATCAGCCGTAACTTTAGATTTTTTAGCATCAAACCATTGCAGGGAGATAGCGAGCAAGGTGCTTTCAGTGTCAAAAGTTGCCTTTTGTTTAATTTCGTCCCGGTAGGTTTGGGGGTCAATATTGTCAGCGAGTAACGATAAATACTTGTCTCGTGTGTCCCTGGCTTGCTTTAAGGTCATGCCACTGGTGTAACTCCCCAGGCTTAACTTTGCGCGTTTTGCTGTATGGGGCTTTTGGTACCGGAATATCCAATCTTTAGAACCATCTGGGCGAATGCGTAAACCGAGGCCATTTATATCGGTTAGGACATATTCCTTGTCTGATGGTTTGGCGGTTCTTAGCTGGGTGTCATTGAGTGGGGTGGTAGCTCTAGGCATGGGAAACCTCGGTCATTTTCTCGATTTAGGTACCCTAGGTCTTGCTAATGGCACCCAGGGTACCTACTCGGGTACCAAAAATATAGAGATTCCATGGTACCCGTTGAGAATGTATAAGGCAATAAAAAGCCCCAGACACCTTGTTTTATCGGGTGTTGGGGCTATAATTGGTCTCTTTGCAACTGCTTGAAACCTTTGTGTGGTGGAGATGGGGGGAGTCGAACCCCCGTCCGCCAGTCCTCTGCCATCAGCTCTACATGTTTAGATCACTTTATTGTTTTAACCTACCGCGGCCCAAGTGTCAGGGCGCATAAGGCGATCTCGATTGGTTTTAGGGTTTTCTCCACGAGCGAGGAGTCCACACGATCCTGTTCTGCGAGCCACTTCACGACCGTTTACAGGCATCCGGTGATCAGTGTAAGCGGGATTTAAGCCGCTAGTGCGTAGTTTTCGTCGTTTGCGACTATAACTTTTGCAAGGTGGGATTAAAGAGAAACCTTACATTCTCTACATGCACCTCAGGGTTTGTAACCAACGTCGAATCCAGTCATCCCCTTAGCAGGTTATGATTATAGCAGCATTAAATTAATAATGGTGTTAATTCAGAGGTTTACTAGTGCTGAAAGGGTGTCAAAAGGAAAGCTGGGGGGTTTATTCTGAGTATGCAGGCACATGGCAGTGCCGTCTTTAGTATGCTGATGGTGGCTTTAGGCTTTCATTAGAATCCGATGCTTTTGCTTACTCCAATCGCGATCTTTTTCTGTAGCGCGTTTGTCGTGCTGTTGCTTGCCTTTAGCTAAGCAGATTTCGCACTTCACCCGGTGGCCTTTCCAGTATAGCGCTGTAGCTACAATAGTCTGCCCAGTTTGCGACGACGAGGCAAACAAGCGTGATATTTCTTTTTTATTTAACAAAAGCTTACGTTCACGGCGGGGCTCTGCCACCACGTGGGTGCAGGCTGTCATTAGCGGTGATATGTGCATGCCTACAAGATACGCTTCTTGGTCTTTTATGACCACATATGAATCTGTTAGGTTTGCACGGCCATCACGAATGCTTTTAATTTCCCAACCGGTTAATACCAAACCTGCTTCAATGCGCTGGTCTAAATGGTATTCAAATTTTGCCCGTTTATTCAGCGCAATGGTGCCGGTGGAGTGCTTTTGAGTTTTTGATTTCTTTGCCATGGGCGCATTCTACCTTAAGCCAGAATCCGCTGCAGTGACATTTAGTGAATAATTGATGATATTGCTTTATTGGTGTCTGTTTTAACTTTAATATAGTCTTTTTATTAAGAGTAAAGTCTGTGGCTACGATAAACCGTTCGGCTTTGGTGATGCATTCTGCTGCCAGTATGTATGCGCTTGTGAATGACGTTAAGCGTTACCCAGAGTTTTTAGATGGTTGCTCCAAAGTTGATTTGATAGAGTCTACTTTAACGACGATGAGTGCCCGCTTATACTTGAGTAAGGCAGGGCTTAGTTACCAGTTTGTAACTCGTAACACGTTGTTAGCTGATGAAAAAATAACCTTAGTGCTGGAAGATGGCCCCTTTGATTACCTTAGGGGAAGCTGGGTATTTACGCCATTAACAGACGATGCTTGTAAGGTTGAAATGGCGTTAGAGTTTGGTGTTTCGGGGCTTAAAGGTAAGGCGCTGAGTGGCTTTTTTAGCCCCATAGCAGGTAATATGGTGGACGCTTTTTGTAAGCGTGCAGACAACATATATAAGTGAGAATAACGTGATTGAAACTGCAGATATGATCGACGTAGAGGTGGCTTTTGCGCTACCAGATCAACAAAAAATTATGGCTTTACAAGTCCCTCGTGGCACAACAGTGTTCGATGCCGCGGTGATGTCGGGCATTGTTGAACACTTTGACGGCCTGCAGCTTGCCGGCACCCCTATGGGTATTTTTGGCAAAGCAGTGAAAAACCCACAGGCAGAAAAAATTATGCAGGGTCAGCGGGTAGAAATCTATCGCCCACTAACCATAGACCCAAAGGTGGCAAGGGCCAACCGTGCCGCCAAAGCAGCGGCTAAAGCGCAGCTAAAAGCCTAATAGTTATAAGCAGTATGGCGGCCAATTACTGGTCTATGCGGGTGACTCTACCCTGATCAAAAATGACCCTAAGTTTACGCTCTTCAAAGGAGCCATCGCCACGACGGTATTGATAAATGTAGTCCCAATGGCTTGGGTTAAAGGTGTCCACTACTAAAGGCGTACCCATAACATATTGCACTTGGCTTTGGGTTAAGCCAGGTCGAAGTAGCTCTATCATCTCATCGGTGATGAGATTACCCTGTTGGATATCAATTTTATGGACGCCCGGAAAACCTAGGCTGTCGATATTTGAGCACCCACTAGTAAGCGCGAGAAAAAGAGACGTGATAAGATAGCGTTTCATGGACCAAGTCTGTGTGTTGAATATGTGGTTGAGAATCATACCTCAATCCCCCATGAGTCTAAAGAGTGTAAACATTACTATGGCATCAGAAAGCCAAGAATTACGTAAAGCAGGGCTGAAAGTGACCTTGCCCCGTGTCAAAATCTACCAAATGCTCGAACAAGCTATGGAAGGCGACCACTGGAGTGCAGAAGATATTTATAAGCTGCTCATGGAACAGGGTGAAGATGTTGGCTTAGCGACAGTTTATCGGGTGTTAACACAGTTTGAAGCTGCTGGCTTAGTGGTTCGCCACCATTTTGAAGGTGGTAACTCAGTATTTGAATTAGCCACTGAAAGCAGTCATGACCATATTGTTTGTATAAAATCGGGCAGAATTAAAGAGTTCAACGACCCAGTTTTAAACAAGCGCTTGGAAGAGATTGCTGCTGAATTAGGTTACAAACTTACTAGCCGCACTGTATACCTCTATGGCGTTAGTGAAGACTAACTGCTTAGGCGCACTTTAGTTCTGCGTTTAGTGCAGGAGTGCGCCAGTACCTAACATTTCTTTAGCGTGGGCTAGTGTTTGTTGCGTTAGCTTCACACCGCCTAGCATTCGCGCAATTTCTTGTATTCTTTGATCGTCATTTAATGCGGCAACCTGGGTTTGTGTTGTTTGGCCCTGGCTAGACTTGCTCACCTGCAAATGGTGCTGTGCTTGGCTTGCTACTTGTGGCAGGTGAGTGATACATAACAATTGGCAATGTTGGCCTAGTTGAGACAAGAGTCGTCCAACAATTTCTGCCGTAGCCCCACCAATGCCCACGTCTACTTCATCAAAGATAAGGCTTGGCGTAATGCTAGTAGTCGCGATGACCACTTGGATCGCTAAGCTGATGCGTGACAATTCACCACCAGAGGCGATTTTAGCCAAAGGCTTGGCGCTTTGGCCAGGGTTGGTGCTAATTAAAATCTCAGTGTCATCACGCCCCTGTGGTTGTAGGCGAGTATCTGCTTTGGTCTGCATGCTTAGCTCTAATCGGCAGTTGGGCATGCCCAGTAATGAAAGTTGTTCACCCACAGCTGTTTCAAGCTGTTTAGCCGCAGCTTGTCTTGCTTTAGTGAGCGTGGCTGCAGCTTTATCGTACGCGTCGGTAAGTGCTGCTTGTTGTTCATAGATGGCTTCAAGCTGGCCCTCTTGGTCTTGGTTTTGTCGCAGCTGCTGCTGCAGCTTATCAAGGTGCTCTGGCAGATCTGCCGCTTGAATTTTATGTTTCCTTGCCATGCTGTAAATTTGGTCTAAGCGGTACTCTAAAGTTTGCAGGCGTGCTGGGTCTTCATCAAAGCCTTGTAGAAAGTTTTGTAGCTCAATCTGGCTCTCTTCTATTTGTATAACTGCACTGGCAAGCATGTCTACTGCAGCCAGTAGGTGGGGGCTATGCTGGCTAAAATTCTGCAGCTGTTGCTGCCAGCGCTGCAGGCAAGCTGTAGGGTCTTCACCTAATGGGTTTTCTGGCAGAGCGCAGCGAACGGCTTGAAGCAGTTGGTCTGCATTGGCTCGTTGCTTGTGCTCTTGCTCTAGGCAGAGCAGTTCTTCAGGCAATAGGGCCAGCTGCTCAAGTTCATCCACTTGATACTGCAATAACTGTTGCTCGGCTTCAGAGAGCTGCTGGCCACCTGTAAGGGCCTTAATTTGTCGATCAAACTCAAACCAATCATGGCTTATTGAAGCCACTGCTTCTTGATGTTGTGGGTAATTGCCAAATGCATCTAAAAGAGTTTGATGGCTGTCGCGGCCCAGCAAGTGCTGGTGTTCGTGCTGGCCGTGTATATTAATTAGCTGGCGACCCAACTCTTTAAGCGCAGTTATGTTGACTGGCTTGCCATTAATGTAGCCTCTGGAGCGGCCATCTTGGTTAATCATTCGGCGCAATATGCAAGTGTCGGGGTCTTCGGCTGCCGCCAGATGCTTAGCTGATAAGTAATCTTTCACCTGGGGTAAGTGGCTAAGGTCAAATACAGCGTGAATGTCCGCTCGTTCTGCTCCTTGTCGCACACACCCAGACTCAGCTCTATCGCCCAAAGTTAAGCCTAGTGCACCAAGAAGTATTGATTTGCCCGCGCCAGTTTCGCCACTAATGGCGGTCATTTTGTCGCTAAAGTCGAGGTGTAAAAAATCTACTAACGCGTAATGGTGAACAATTAGCTGTTGCAACATGGCGCTGCTCCGGTGAATTATTATACTGGCAGTATAACCAGTAGTGGGTTTATGTCCAGTAGTTTTGGAAAGGCTTTACTGTTTTTTTTTAAAACCTCATAAAAGCAACACGCAATTGCTTGAATCGCGCGATGGTGTCCCCATATAGAAGGGCAGTCAAGCGACCTTATTGTAAAGGTTGCGAAAGTTATGTAACGGAGAAGTTAATGAGCGAGCAAGAACAGCCATCTGAAACTGAAGTTGAACTGGAACTGGACGCCGAAGTGGTTGAAGACAGTGCTGAAGCGCCTACTGAAGACGTGTTGCAGGAAGTAACTCTAGAATCAGTGCAGGCCGAACTAGAAGTGGCCTTGGTTAAGGTAGATGAGCAGCAAGCAGATGTGTTGCGTGCGCAAGCAGAGGCGCAAAATATTCGCCGCCGTAGCGAGCAAGATGTGGCTAAGGCACACAAGTTTGGCCAAGAAAAGCTCATGACAGAAGTCGTGTCTTTGTTAGATAACTTGGGTCGTGCAATTGAAGCGGGCAGCGCTGACGGGGCTAGCTTAAAGGGCTTGCTTGAAGGTGTTGAGATGAGCCAAAAAATGCTCCTTGACGGATTACAGAAATTCAATGTCACTCAGCTAGATCCTCATGGTGAGCCGTTCAATCCAGAGTTGCATGAAGCGATGACGGCAGTGCCTAACCCAGATCTTGAGCCTAACACAGTGATGGAAGTGTTCCAAAAAGGGTACACCTTAAATGGGCGTCTTGTGCGCCCAGCCATGGTCGTGGTTTCTAAATAGAAAAATTAAGGTTTTGTAGTTGAAATTTGGGCAAATGGTCCTATATAACAAACAAGCAAGCAGGGCTAAGCCTAAGGCTAAGAACAACCTAGACCGCTAACGCTGCTGAGCAAAATTGAATCAAAAGCCCGTTAAGGGTGAATTAAGAATTGGAGTTTATGATGGGAAAGATCATTGGTATTGATTTAGGCACAACCAACTCATGTGTGTCTGTTTTAGATGGCGGCAGCGCTAAAGTAATTGAGAACGCAGAGGGTGATCGCACCACGCCTTCCATTATTGCTTTCGCGGGCGATGGAGAAATCTTGGTCGGTCAATCTGCCAAGCGTCAAGCCGTGACTAATCCGGTTAATACCTTATTTGCTATCAAACGTTTAATTGGCCGTAAGTTCAAAGATGACGTGGTACAAAAAGACATCAAAATGGTGCCTTACAAAATTGAAGCAGCCGATAATGGTGATGCTTGGGTTAACGTAAACGGCGAAAGCAAAGCACCACCGCAGATCTCTGCTGAAATCTTGAAAAAGATGAAGAAAACTGCGGAAGACTACTTAGGCGAAACGGTTACTGAGGCGGTAATCACAGTGCCTGCGTACTTTAATGATTCGCAGCGTCAAGCCACTAAAGACGCTGGCCGTATTGCTGGCCTAGAAGTTAAGCGCATTATTAACGAGCCTACAGCTGCAGCATTGGCTTACGGCCTTGATAAGAGTCGTGGCGATTCTACGATTGCTGTGTATGACTTGGGTGGTGGTACTTTTGATATCTCTATCATTGAAATTGCCGATGTAGATGGCGAGACACAATTTGAAGTGCTAGCAACGAATGGTGACACATTCTTAGGTGGAGAAGACTTTGACCTACGGTTGATTGAATTCTTAGCGGCTGAGTTCAAGAAAGACTCTGGTATTGATGTACATAACGACCCATTGGCATTGCAGCGTCTAAAAGAAGCTGCAGAAAAAGCTAAAGTTGAATTGTCTAGCTCTAGTCAAACGGATGTTAACTTGCCGTACATTACGGCAGATGCCACAGGCCCTAAGCACTTAAACGTTAAGATTTCTCGCGCTAAGTTAGAATCTTTGGTAGAAGATTTGGTGTCTGGTACTTTGAAGCCGTGTGCCCAAGCGCTTAAAGATGCTGGCCTAGAGGCAAGTGAAATAGATGAAGTGATTATGGTTGGCGGCCAGAGCCGGATGCCTTTAGTCCAAACTGAAGTGACAACCTTTTTTGGTAAAGAGCCACGCAAAGATGTTAACCCAGACGAAGCTGTAGCCATGGGCGCAGCGATTCAGGGTGGTGTATTGGCAGGAGACGTGACTGACGTATTGTTGCTAGATGTTACGCCTTTGACGCTTGGCATTGAAACTATGGGTGGAGTGATGACTTCGGTGATCGACAGGAATACGACCATTCCTACCAAGAAGTCTCAGGTATTCTCTACAGCTGATGACAACCAAGCTGCCGTGACCATTCACGTGTGTCAGGGTGAGCGCAAGCAGGCTACGCAGAATAAATCTTTGGGACGTTTTGACCTTAGTGATATTCCACCAGCACCCCGTGGCATGCCACAGATTGAAGTAAGCTTCGACATTGATGCCAACGGTATTTTAAATGTGTCTGCTAAAGACAAGGGCACGGGTAAAGAGCAGTCCATCATCATTAAAGCCTCTTCTGGCCTCAGTGATGAGGAAATCGAGCAAATGGTACAAGATGCAGAGGCTAATGCTGCTGAAGATCAGAAGTTTGAAGAAATGGTACAAGCCCGTAATACTGCAGATGGCATGGTTCACTCATCTAAGAAGATGATTGAAGAAGCGGGTGATAAGGCCACAGACGAAGAAAAAGCAGCAGTACAAACTGCAATTGATGCGCTTGAAGAAGCTTTAAAAGGCGAAGACAAAGAAGCCATTGAATCTGCTACTGCCACTTTAACTGAAGCCTCTGGCGCAATTGCTCAAAAGATGTATGCAGAAGACGCAGCCGCTCAGGGTGATGCTGAAAATGCTGGCGATGCAGCTGCTGATGACGCTGTTGATGCAGAGTTTGAAGAAGTTAAAGACGAAGACAAAGACAAAAAGTAAGCCGAATACGCCTGCTAGTGCCGCTTAAATGCGGCGTAATGTTATAACGCGGGGCTTAGGCCCTGCGTTCTTGTATCTGCTTCTTGCAGTAAAAAATACAATAGAAGCTTAGTGGAATAACTATGTCTAAACGCGATTTTTACGAAGTTCTTGGTGTGGCCAAGGGCACTGATAAAAAAGAAATTAAAAAGGCTTTTCGCCGTATGGCGATGAAGTATCATCCAGATCGTAATCCAGGTGATAAAGCGGCCGAAGAAAGCTTCAAAGAAGTGAACGAGGCTTACGAAATTTTATCAGACGACCAAAAGAAAGCTGCGTATGACCAACACGGTCATGCTGGAGTAGATCCAAACGCCCGCGGCGCTGGCGGTGCTGGTTTTGGTGATGTGTTTGGCGACATGTTTGGTGACATCTTTGGTGGAGCTGGTGCTGGTGGGCGTTCAAGCGTTCAGCGCGGATCAGACTTGCGTTACACCATGGATCTAAACCTTGAACAGGCTGTGCGCGGCACAACCGAAGAAATCCGTATACCCACTCAAGTAGAGTGTAAGCCATGTGATGGTTCTGGTGCTAAGCCTGGTACTAGTAGCAAAAGTTGCGGTACCTGCCATGGCCAAGGCCAAGTGCGCATGCAACAAGGTTTTTTCTCAGTACAGCAAACCTGTCCAACCTGTCATGGTAACGGCAAGGTGATTAGCGACCCGTGTTATTCATGCCATGGTGAAGGCCGAGTACAAGAATACAAAACCTTATCTGTGAAGATTCCACCTGGTGTTGATACGGGTGATCGCATTCGTTTAACTGGCGAAGGTGAAGCCGGTGGAAACGGTGGCCCAAGTGGTGATTTGTATGTACAAGTATCTGTGCGTGAGCATAAGATATTCACCCGAGATGGCAAAAACTTATACTGTGAAGTGCCTATTAGCTTTACTGATGCAGCTTTGGGTGGCGAAATTGAAGTGCCGACCTTAGATGGCCGTGTTAAGTTAAAAATCCCTGAGGGTGCGCAAAGTGGTAAAATGTTCCGCCTGCGTGGTAAAGGGGTCACGCAAGTGCGAGGCGGTGGTCAGGGTGATCTTATGTGTCGTGTTGCTGTTGAAACACCCGTGCATTTGAATAAAGAGCAAAAAGATTTATTGCGCAAATTCCATGACACTATGGAAGCCACTAAAGGTAAGCATTCACCTAAAAAATCATCTTGGTTTGAAGGTGTTAAAAGCTTCTTCGAAGATAGTTAAAATAACCTGTCATTGCGAGTAAAAAAGCGTGGCAATGCATAGAGGTGCAGCATGACGCGAATAGCAGTAATGGGTGCCGCAGGGCGAATGGGTAAAGTGCTAGTTGAGGCTGTTCATCAAGCTCCTGGGTTAACCCTTGGGGCTGCAATCGTTTCGCCTAAAAGTAGCTTAATAGGGGCGGATGCTGGCGAGTTGGCAGGTGTGGGCAAGCTGGGTGTAAGTATTAAAAGCTCTCTAGCTGGTGCAGCTGATGATTTTGATGTGCTTATAGACTTCACCAACCCAGAATTAACCTTAGCTAACTTGCAAGAATGTGTGAAGCTAAGTAAAGCCATGGTAATAGGTACTACAGGCTTAAGTAGTGCGCACAAGCAAACATTAGCTGAGCAGGCTCAGCATACCCCCGTAGTATTTGCGCCCAACATGAGCGTTGGTATTAACCTGTTGTTAGACATTCTCCATCGTGCAGCTAGCGTGCTTCAAGACGGCTATGATGTGGAAATTATTGAAACCCATCACCGCCATAAAGTTGATGCGCCGTCTGGTACAGCCCTGCGTTTAGGAGAGGTTGTGGCCGATGCTATGGGCCGTAACTTAGACGAATGTGCCGTTTATGGGCGTGAGGGAAATACTGGGCCGCGAAAGGCTAATGAGATTGGTTTTGAAACCATTCGTGCTGGCGACGTAGTTGGCGATCATACGGTACTGTTTGCCAGCGAAGGTGAGCGTATAGAGATTACTCATAAGGCCAGTAGTCGTATGACCTTTGCTAAAGGTGCGGTGCGCGCCTGTGCTTGGCTTCATGGTAGGCCCTCCGGTTTGTACGACATGCAAGATGTATTAGCGCTCAAAGGCTAGTTTATGAGCCCTGGCCTGCATAATCTGCTAGACAAATGGCACTTTAGTTCTGTATAATTTCGTCAGTTAAAAGGCGCAATAACTTAGCTGCCGGTCATAGCATTTATAGAAAGCGGGGTGTGTCTTACACACCTCGCTTTTTTGCGACTAGAGACCGCATTTTTTTGTACCTGTTAAAAAAACATTTGCACGTATTACGCACTACACCTGAGGAGGCCCCCATTGACTACTCCCGCCATTCTGGCTTTAGAAGACGGCAGCATATTTAGAGGGGTTGCTATTGGCGCCACTGGCCAAAGTACCGGTGAGGTGGTGTTTAATACCTCAATGACTGGCTACCAAGAAATTCTAACGGACCCCTCCTACGCACACCAAATAGTGACGCTTACCTACCCACACATAGGCAACACGGGCACTAACTCAGAAGACGAAGAGTCTGAGTTTGTCTGGTCTGCTGGTTTAGTTATTCGAGATTTACCTTTAATGGCGAGTAACTGGCGTAACACCCAACCCCTTGATGAATACCTGATTGCAAATAACGTTGTGGCCATTGCCGATATAGACACCCGTCGCCTTACGCGTATTTTGCGAGAAAAAGGTGCGCAAAGCGGCTGTATAGTAGCAGGTGACAATATTGATGAAGCTGCAGCCTTAGCTGCAGCCAAAGGGTTTGCTGGGCTAAAGGGAATGGACCTTGCCAAAGAAGTTACGGTTAAAGAGGCCTATAACTGGACGGGCTCTACCTGGGACTTAGTAGAAGGTAATCGTGAAAAGGCGGATGGTCATTTAAAGGTTGTCGCATACGACTATGGCGTTAAGCGTAATATCCTTCGCATGCTAGTTGAGCGGGGTTGTGATTTAACCGTTGTGCCTGCGCAAACATCCGCTAAAGACGTGCTAGCTATGAATCCAGATGGTGTGTTCTTGTCTAACGGCCCTGGTGATCCAGAGCCATGTGATTATGCCATTGCTGCCATCAAAGAAATTTTACAAACAGACACTCCCGTGTTTGGTATTTGCTTGGGACACCAATTACTGGCCTTGGCTTCTGGTGCTAAAACAGAGAAAATGAAGTTTGGCCACCATGGCGCCAACCACCCAGTGCAAGATCTTGATACTAAAGTGGTTATGATCACGAGTCAAAATCATGGTTTTGCTGTGTCAGAAGAGTCTATGCCAAGTCACTTGAGGGCTACGCACAAGTCCTTGTTCGATGGTTCGTTACAGGGTATTGAACGTACCGATAAGCAGGCCTTTAGTTTTCAAGGCCACCCAGAAGCAAGCCCCGGCCCACATGACGTAGCGCCGCTGTTTGATCGATTTATTGAGATCATGACAGCTCGAAAAGCTAACTAACACAGCCACAGATTATTGGATAACTGACATGCCTAAACGTTCCGACCTAGAAAGTATACTGATCCTTGGCGCTGGCCCTATTATTATTGGTCAAGCCTGTGAATTTGATTATTCTGGTGCTCAAGCCTGCAAAGCGCTTCGCGAAGAAGGCTACCGCGTTATCTTGGTAAACTCTAATCCAGCTACCATCATGACCGACCCGTCTATGGCAGATGCCACCTACATTGAGCCTATCCGCTGGGAAACAGTAGAGAAAATTATTGAAAAAGAGCGACCCAGTGCCATTTTACCTACTATGGGCGGTCAAACTGCGCTTAACTGTGCGCTAGACCTAAATCGTATGGGCGTGTTAGAAAAGTACAATGTGGAAATGATTGGTGCTGATGCAGACACCATTGATAAAGCAGAAGATAGAAATCGTTTCGACAAGGCCATGAAAAACATTGGCCTAGAGTGCCCTCGTGCTGAAATTGCCCACACTTTGGAGCAGGCATTTGATGTGCAAACCCGAATCGGTTTTCCAGCCATTATTCGGCCATCCTTCACCATGGGCGGTTCTGGTGGTGGTATTGCGTACAACCGAGAAGAATTTGAAGAAATTTGTATCCGCGGATTAGATCTTTCGCCTACCAGTGAATTGCTCATTGATGAGTCTTTAATTGGTTGGAAAGAGTATGAAATGGAGGTGGTGCGTGACACCAATGACAACTGCATTATCATTTGCTCCATCGAAAACTTTGATGCCATGGGTGTGCATACGGGTGACTCTATTACCGTGGCCCCAGCCCAAACCCTTACCGACAAAGAATATCAAATCATGCGTAATGCCTCACTTGCAGTGTTGCGTGAAATTGGTGTAGAAACGGGGGGTTCTAACGTACAGTTTGGTGTTAACCCGGAAGATGGCCGCATGGTGGTTATTGAAATGAACCCTCGGGTATCGCGTTCTTCGGCTCTGGCCTCGAAAGCTACGGGCTTCCCTATTGCAAGAGTTGCGGCTAAGTTGGCTGTAGGCTATACCCTAGACGAGCTACAAAACGACATTACAGGTGGTGCTACACCGGCCTCGTTTGAGCCTGCCATTGACTATGTTGTGACCAAAATCCCTCGGTTCACCTTTGAAAAATTCCCTCAAGCAGACGATCGCTTAACCACACAAATGAAGTCTGTGGGTGAGGTCATGGCCATTGGCCGCACATTCCAAGAGTCATTACAAAAAGCGTTGCGTGGTTTAGAAACAGGCATCCATGGTTTGGACCCTATTTTAGACATTACCCAAGAAGATGCTCCTAGTCGAATTATTGCCGAACTTAAAATCCCTCGGGCTGATCGTATTCAATACGTTGGTGATGCTTTGCGTATGGGTATGGGCGTCCAAGAAGTGTATGAATATTCTGGTATTGACCCCTGGTTTTTGGTGCAGCTGCACGATCTAATTGAAGAGGAAGCCAAGCTTTCCAAGCTAGGCCTTGCAGACCTTAATTATGATCGTGTTTATAGCCTTAAGCGTAAGGGTTTTTCAGACATTCGATTGTCTAAGTTGTTGGGTCTTACTGAAAAAGGCTTCCGTCAACACCGCCAAAAGTTAGGTATACGTCCAGTATATAAGCGTGTAGATACCTGTGCAGCAGAGTTCTCTACTGACACGGCATATATGTACTCTACCTATGAAGAAGAATGTGAGTCTCGCCCAAGCAAGCGCAATAAGATTATGATTCTCGGTGGCGGCCCCAACCGCATTGGCCAAGGTATTGAGTTTGATTATTGCTGCGTGCATGCTGCCCTAACGATGCGCAGGCAGGGTTATGAAACCATTATGGTGAACTGCAACCCAGAGACTGTATCGACAGATTATGACACTTCAGATCGGCTCTACTTCGAGTCTGTTACTCTAGAAGACGTGTTAGAAATTGTGCACATTGAGCAGCCTGTAGGTGTGATCGTGCAGTACGGTGGGCAAACTCCACTTAAGCTTGCTGTCGATCTAGAAAATGCGGGTGTGCCGATACTAGGCACAAGCCCAGAGGCAATTGATCGCGCTGAAGACCGCGAACGGTTCCAGCAAATGATTCAGAGGTTAGGTTTGTTGCAGCCAGAAAACGCCACTGTGCGCACTCAAGAAGAAGCGGTTCGTGCAGCAGAAAAAATTGGCTACCCTTTGGTTGTTCGCCCATCCTATGTATTAGGTGGCCGCGCCATGGAAATTGTTCACAAAGAAACCGAACTCAAACGTTATATGAACGAAGCGGTTCAAGTGTCTCACGACTCGCCCGTATTACTAGACCGTTTCTTAAGTAATGCTGTAGAAGTGGATATAGATGCTGTGTGTGATGGTGAGCAGGTGGTTATTGGCGCTATTATGCAGCACATTGAGCAAGCGGGCATCCACTCGGGTGATTCAGCCTGTGCACTGCCTCCCTACGATCTGCCACAAAATGTGCAAGATGCAATGCGTGAGCAAGTAAAGCGCATGGCTTTAGAGCTGGGTGTCATTGGTTTAATGAATACTCAGTTGGCATGGCAAGATGATGAAATATATGTCATTGAAGTGAACCCACGTGCTTCTCGCACAGTGCCTTTTGTATCTAAGTGTATTGGTGTTTCGTTAGCAGACATTGGTGCTCAAGTTATGGCGGGTAAGCTCCTTGAAGACATTGGCTTCACTAAAGAGATTATTCCAGGCTATTTTAGTGTTAAAGAAGCAGTATTTCCGTTTGACAAGTTTCCAGGTGTTGACCCAATCCTTAGCCCAGAGATGAAATCAACGGGCGAAGTAATGGGTATTGGCGACAGTTTTGCGGAAGCCTTTTCTAAGGCACACATAGGTACTGGCCAGTCTATGCCAGTGGCTGGAAAAGCTTTTATTTCTGTACGTGAAGTAGATAAGCCTGCATCTCTTAAGTTGGCGGCAGGCCTGATTAACCTTGGTTTCACTTTGGTTGCGACTGGAGGAACTCAAAAAACATTGATTAACGCTGGTTTCGAATGTGAGCTAGTCAATAAAGTAATGGAAGGCCGTCCTAATATTGTTGATAAGATCAAGAACGACGAGATCACTTTTGTTGTAAATACAACAGAAGGGCGTCAGGCTATTAATGACTCATCGCTAATTCGGCGCTCTGCGTTACAGCATAAAGTGGCTTATGCCACTACCCTAACTGGCGGTCTTGCAGTGATGGAAGGTTTAGCGTTTGGGGAAGAACAAGAAGTGCGTCGTTTGCAAGATATGCATGCTACGCTGACAGCATAAGGAAGTATTAATTATGGCGATTACTAAAGTCCCCATGACGGTGCGTGGTGAGCAACTACTGCGCACAGAGTTAGTGGAATTAAAAAGTGTTACTCGGCCGCGAATCATTCAAGATATTGCTACGGCGCGCGAGCATGGCGATTTAAAAGAAAATGCCGAATACCATGCAGCCAGAGAGCAGCAAAGCTTTTGTGAGGGTCGTATTCAAGAGGTTGAAGCTAAATTATCGTTAGTACAGGTGATTGATGTTAGCCAAATACCCCACACGGGCAAGGTTATTTTTGGTGCTACGGTAACTATCATTAACTTGGAAACTGATGAAGAAAAGACCTACTGCATTGTGGGTCAAGATGAAGCTAATATTAAAGCCGGTAAGATCTCCATTGGGTCGCCTATAGCACGTGCTTTGATCGCTAAAAACGAAGGTGATGAGGTGCGCGTAACTACACCTGGTGGGGTCATTAATTATGAGATTGCTGAGGTGCGGCACATCGTATAGCTTAGCTAATAATCATCTACATCTCTCAGGCTTAACGTGGGAGATATAGATGAAATGGGCCTAAATATTAACGTTCTACGTTAGATTTCTTAGGGTCTGCATTAGGGTTGCTTGAGTAGACTAAAGCAACGTTCCCAACAGACTGCACTAATGTGGCGCCCGTTGTTTTACACATTTGCGCAATGAGTGCATTCTTAACGTCGCGATCACCCACAGAAAACTTCACTTTTATTAATTCATGGTCAAACAGAGCTCGGCTGATTTCTGTCATTACGGTTTCTGAAAGTCCGTTGCCAGCCACAGTAACAAGCGGGTGCAAGTCATGGCCGATGGTGCGAAATTGTTTTTTCTGCGATTGAGCTAAATTCATGGTTGTCCAAAGGTAAATTGTTGGGCCCCATAGGCCCCGTGGCTGTGTTAAACTGCCAACCATTATACCGCATGTCTGGCGTTTGCGCTTGTTAGCAGCCAGATTTACCCACTTACTTTTCGAACTATCAGTAGAGATTCCCTTGGCTAGATCAAAAACCAGCAGCAACTGGCTAAAAGAGCACTTTGATGACCCATATGTAAAACAGGCACAAAAAGATGGTTACCGTTCGCGGGCTAGCTATAAGTTGCTTGAAATAAGTAAAAAAGACCGCCTAATACGCCCAGGAATGACGGTGGTCGATCTAGGCGCAGCTCCAGGTGGCTGGACTCAGGTGGCTGTGCAGCTGGTCGGTGAAGAGGGCACTGTGGTGGCCTCAGACATATTGGCGATGGATTCGATTGCCGATGTCACCTTCGTGCAAGGAGACTTTACAGAGCAAGCGGTTTACGATCAGATCGTAGCTGCTTTAGGTGGCGAAAAAGCAGACCTTGTAATTTCTGATATGGCCCCCAATATGAGTGGTAACCCAGCTATTGATCAACCAGCATCGATGTATTTGGTTGAGTTGGCCTTAGATATGGCCCGTAGTGTATTGAAACCTGGAGGTACATTTGTGACTAAGGTGTTTCATGGTGAAGGTTTTGATGATTTATTAAAAGACACCCGTACCAGTTTTAACAGTGTGCGGTCACGTAAACCCGATGCTTCTCGTGGACGTTCGCGGGAAGTTTATCAATTGGCAACCGGTTTTAAAGGTCAGTAAACCTAGTTTATAGTCCTCATTACCCAAGCCGCCCTCGTACTGAGGATTAGGAGTCTAGCACTTGAACAACATGACAAAGAATTTGGTTTTATGGCTCATCATCGCAGCAGTGCTGTTGACGGTGTTTAATAATTTTAGCCAAGAAGCTGCTCCCAACCGCGTGAGCTATTCAGAATTTGTGCAAGCAGTGCAGCGCGATCAAGTTAGAAACGTTGAAGTTGATGGCATCATTATTAATGGTAAATTTGGTGATGGAACTAGCTTTGAAGTTGTCCGACCAGCATTGTCAGATCCTAAGTTGGTTGATGATTTGCTCACTCACCAAGTTGAAATTGTGGGCAAACAGCCAGAGCAACAAAGCATTTGGATGCAGTTATTGGTAGCTAGTGCACCTATTCTTATTATCATTGTGGTGTTTATGTTTTTCATGCGCCAAATGCAAGGTGGTGCTGGTGGCAAGGGCGGCCCAATGTCCTTCGGTAAGAGTAAAGCTCGGTTAATGAGCGAAGACCAAATTAAAACGACCTTTGCAGATGTTGCAGGGGTAGAAGAAGCCAAAGAAGACGTAGAAGAATTGGTGGAGTTTTTACGTGACCCCGGAAAATTCCAACGGTTGGGTGGACACATCCCGCGCGGCATTCTCATGTCTGGTGCCCCAGGTACCGGTAAAACATTGCTAGCTAAAGCCATTGCTGGCGAAGCTAAGGTGCCTTTCTTTAGTATTTCAGGGTCCGACTTTGTAGAGATGTTTGTAGGTGTGGGTGCGTCTCGTGTGCGCGACATGTTCGAGCAAGCCAAAAAACAAGCCCCATGTATTATATTCATCGACGAAATTGATGCGGTAGGCCGTCACCGTGGTGCCGGAATGGGTGGTGGCAATGACGAACGTGAACAAACTTTAAACCAGTTGTTGGTTGAGATGGATGGTTTTGAAGGTAATGAAGGCATCATTGTTATTGCAGCCACTAACCGCCCAGATGTGCTAGACAAAGCGTTGTTGCGCCCTGGCCGTTTTGACCGCCAGGTTCACGTATCCTTACCTGATATTCTCGGGCGCGAACAAATTCTTAATGTGCACCTCAAAAAAGTGCCTTTAGGTGATGATGTAAAGTCAAAGCTTATTGCGCGTGGTACCCCAGGGTTCTCTGGCGCAGACTTAGCTAACCTAGTGAACGAAGCCGCTTTGTTTACTGCGCGGCTTAATAAGCGCACCGTAGGAATGGACGAGCTAGAGAAAGCCAAAGACAAAATCATGATGGGTGCTGAGCGTAAATCTATGGTGATGCAGCCTAAAGAAAAGCTCAATACAGCCTATCATGAGGCAGGCCACGCTATCGTTGGGCGCCTAGTGCCAGATCACGACCCAGTCTATAAGGTGACCATCATTCCGCGCGGTCGCGCTTTGGGTGTCACTATGTTCTTACCTGAAGAAGATCGGTATAGTTTGTCTCGCCAAGGTATCTTGAGCCAAATTTGTAGCCTGTACGGTGGCCGTATTGCTGAAGAAATAACCTTAGGCAAAGATGGTGTGACTACGGGAGCATCTAATGACATACAGCGCGCCACGCAATTAGCACGAAACATGGTGACTAAATGGGGTTTATCTGAAAAGTTAGGGCCATTGCTATATGAATCTGAAGATGCTGATCCGTTTAGTGGTGCTCAAGGCCAGGGAGCTAAAGGTTTTTCTGATGAAACTACAGCGATCATTGATAGCGAAATAAAAGATATTATTGAAAGCTGTTATGGCCGTGCCAGCACGATTTTACATGATAATCGAGATATTCTTGATGCCATGGCTAACGCACTAATGAAGTATGAAACCATAGACTCCAGTCAGCTAGATCAGTTGCTAGCTCGCCAAGAGGTTTCAGCACCAGAAGGTTGGGCTGACCGCGAGCGCAATGGTAATGGTTCCAATACGGGTGGGGGTGCCAGTGCCTCTGCACCTGAAGATAACGCCACTGTCTCTGAGGCAGACCTAGACGCCGACAATAGTGATGTGCCGGGTGCTGACGAAGCGCCAAGCTAAGATGCTATTTGGTGATCAGCGGCTCAATTTAACAGAGCCACATGTTATGGGAGTGATTAATGTCACTCCCGATTCCTTTTCTGATGGTGGCGATTTGTTTGCCAGCCAGTCTCTGTGTCTAGATGCAGCCATGGTGCGCGCGCGTGCGATGGTGGCAGAAGGGGCAAGTTTTCTCGATATAGGTGGTGAGTCCACTCGCCCAGGTGCTGACCCAGTTTCGGTTCAGCAGGAGCTAGACCGTGTTATTCCGGTTATTGAGGCGATACGTGCATCATTAAATGTTGTTGTGTCTGTTGATACCAGCACCCCAACAGTGATGATTGCTGCTGCCAAAGCAGGAGCCGGGCTGATCAATGACGTGAGAGCGTTGGGCCGTGAGGGGGCTCTGCAGGCTGCCGCTGATACCCAACTACCTGTATGTCTTATGCATATGCAGGGTGACCCTAAAACCATGCAAGATAACCCCGTATATGATTCTGTGGTGGAGGATGTTAGCCTTTATTTTGATGAGCGCATTAAGCAATGTAATCATGTCGGAATCCCTACAGAGCGCATACTGATAGACCCTGGATTTGGCTTTGGCAAAACCTTGGGTCATAATCTGCAGTTACTAAAGCACCTTGATCTATTAATTAACAAGGGTTTGCCTGTTCTAGTGGGTATGTCTCGTAAAAGTATGATTGGCCATGTGTTAAATAAGCCTGTAGATGACAGATTGTATGGGGGGTTAGCAGTTTCTGTGATGGCCTATGAGCGTGGTGCCCGCATTGTGAGGGCACATGATGTGGCCCCTACTGTAGATGCCCTAAGGATGGCTCATGCTGTTATGATGAGTGATTAAAGCTAAACCAAGGAAGGTTATATAAAAGGAATTGGTATGAAGTATTTTGGAACAGACGGAATTCGTGGCCGTTGTGGTGAGTACCCAATAACCCCAGACTTTATGCTCAAATTAGGTTGGGCGGTGGGCAAAGTATTTTCGGAGCACGGGCGTAGCAAGATTTTAATTGGTAAAGATACCCGTATTTCTGGCTATATGTTTGAATCTGCACTGCAAGCAGGCTTGTCTGCAGCAGGTGTTGATGTGCGTTTGTTAGGCCCCATGCCTACGCCAGCTGTTGCCTATTTAACCCGTACTTTTCATGCTGAAGCTGGCATCGTAATCAGTGCTTCCCACAATGGCTATAAAGATAATGGCATAAAGTTTTTTTCTGCCCAGGGCACTAAACTGTCAGGCTCAGTGGAAGCAGCAATTGAAGATAAGTTACAAGAGGCTATGGAGTGTGTTGCTCCAGAAGAACTTGGTAGAGCTAAGCGTATAGAAGATGCTGCCGGCCGGTATATCGAATTTTGTAAAGGTACGGTTGGCCCTCATACCAACTTGAAGGGCATTAAAATTGTACTAGATTGCGCCCACGGAGCCACTTACCATATTGCACCTAAGGTGTTGCATGAGCTAGGTGCAGATGTCACTAGTATCGGTGTTGATCCAGATGGGCTAAACATTAATCAGGAATGTGGTTCTACGTCCGTTGCCATGTTGCGAAAAGTAGTTCGGCTTCAGCAAGCAGACTTAGGCATTGCCCTAGACGGGGACGGTGACCGCGTCATTATGGTTGATCACACTGGTGACGAAGTTGATGGTGACCAATTAATGTTCATCATTGCTGCTCACTTAAAGCGCAATAGTCAGCTAGAGGGTGGGGTTGTAGGTACCCAGATGAGTAACCTGGGTATGGAGTTGGGTTTAAAAGATCTTGGTATAGATTTTGTCCGGGCCAAAGTGGGGGATCGTTATGTCATGGAGCAGCTAAAAGAAAAAGGTTGGCTGCTAGGTGGTGAATCCTCTGGCCATTTGATCTGTCGAAACCTAACTACCACAGGAGATGGCATAGTTGCTGCTCTGCAAGTGCTTCAAGCGATGAAATCTAGCCGAAAGTCTTTGCATGAGCTTAAAAGCCAAATGAAAAAAATGCCACAAAAGCTGATTAACCTGCGTTTTGCTCATCGGGTAAATTTGTCAGAATATCCAGCCATAGATGAAGTAGTTAATGCGCTTGAAAAGCGAATAGGTGATCGTGGACGAGTGTTACTTCGGCCCTCAGGCACTGAGCCTGTGGTAAGAGTGATGGTAGAAGGTGAAGATGCTGACCTTGTGAGTCAATACGCTAAAGAGTTAGCTCATGATGTAAATCAGGTTATCTCTTAGTCTAAATAGTATTTAATTGTGGCCTAATTAAAGGGTATTACCGGAAAATCCCTTGTTTAGGCGCCCTAACTTGAGTATTATTGCGCGCTTAAATTGATTACCCTTGGTTTGTTTTAACAAAAGGTTACGGTAATGGCACACACGATAGTTGCAGGCAACTGGAAAATGAACGCCAGCAAAAATGCTGTAACGAAGCTGTTAAGTGAGCTAAAACTGGGTGTGGTAGCAGTTAATAATGCCGAGCTGGTGGTGTTTCCACCGTTTCCATACTTAGCTCAAGCCCAGGCAGAATTGATGGGCACAAGCATTGCTATAGGTGTACAAAATATTTGTGCATCAGCAAAGGGGGCCTATACTGGTGAAGTGTCTTTAGCCATGGCTAAAGAATTTGGTGTTAGCTATGTGCTAGTGGGTCATTCAGAGCGACGTGCCCTATTTGCAGAAGATGATGCACAAGTGGCCGCTAAGTATGTTGCCACCCAAGCCATGCAACTCACACCTATTTTGTGTGTTGGTGAAACATTAGAGCAACGTGAGAAAGGCCTCACCCTAAGCGTGGTTACTAGCCAAATTCAGGCAGTTATTGACGCTGCCGGTGGTGCCAGCTTTGCCAATGCAGTCGTAGCTTATGAGCCAGTTTGGGCCATAGGTACTGGCTTAACCGCAAGCCCGGCGCAAGCCCAGCAAGTGCACAAAGCTATCCGTGCTCACGTAGCAAGTATAGCCTCAGAACAGGCACGTGGATTGAAGATTTTATATGGCGGCAGTGTCACTGCGGCTAGTGCTGAAGAGTTATTTGCTCAAGCAGACATTGATGGCGGCCTAGTAGGCGGTGCATCCTTACAAGCGGATTCATTCTTGGCCATTGGTCAAGCGGCGAAATAGATTAGTGCTTATATAAGCGCAATAAGTGTAAAGCGAGAAATTTAATGGAAGTTGCAATCTTAATTGTACATGTATTGTTAGCCATAGCCTTAATAGGCTTTATCATGATTCAGCAAGGTAAGGGTGCCGATGCCGGCGCCTCTTTTGGTGGCGGTGGTGCTTCCCAAACTGTATTTGGTAGTAGTGGTTCAGGTAACTTCCTGAGCCGTACGACCGCTATTTTAGCAGCTGGTTTATTTGTTACCAGTTTTGCATTGGCTGTGTATGCCAAGCAGCAAGCTAGCAGTGTTTCTGATGTTGGTATCCCTGTCGTTGAGCAAGTAGAACAACAAACGCTTCCTCAGTTTGAAGAAGTGTTGTTGCCTACAGACAGCGACGTTCCTGCAACAGAGTAGTAAGTAATGCCGACGTGGTGGAATTGGTAGACACGCCACCTTGAGGGGGTGGTGAGCTTTGCTCGTGCCGGTTCAACTCCGGCCGCCGGTACCAAATTGACATCTATGACCAATCATAGATGTCCTAAAAGCCCCTAACCATGGGGCTTTTTTTTTACTCTTTTTAGAGCTGATTGACCCTGTAAATATATTCGCCAACGTTGAAATCATTTGCCAAGGTTGGGTGGGTATGGCAAAATTTTGAGGTTCAGTCGATTGCTTTTTTTTGCTGGTATGCTTTACTTGCAAGCCGGTCTACCATTATAGGGTTCAACATGCGTTATCTTCATACCATGATCAGAGTAAAGGATTTAAAGGCTTCTTTAGAGTTTTGGTGCGCTCAGTTAGGGATGGTTGAAGTCAAGCGAACAGACCATGAATCAGGGCGATTTACCTTGGTGTTTCTGGCAGCTGCTCGAGATGAAGCGCATGCTCAAAGTACTCAGGCACCGCTGTTAGAGCTCACTTACAATTGGGATGCTGATGAAGAATTGACCACGGGGCGCAGTTGGGGGCACTTGGCTTACCAAGTTGATGACCTGTACCAGGTTTGCAAAACATTGATGGATGCGGGCGTCGTGATCAACAGACCCCCCCGAGATGGGCATATGGCGTTTATAAAGTCGCCAGATAATGTGTCTGTTGAATTGTTGCAAGTCGGGAGTGCTTTGCCACCCTCAGAGCCGTGGATTTCAATGCGTAACACTGGAAGTTGGTGAGTCTGAAGATTAAGTGCAATCTTTTAGTAATTAATTGTAATAAGTGTTTGACGTGTAAGGAATAAATCGATATTATGTGCGCTCTTTGATGCGGGGTGGAGCAGTCTGGTAGCTCGTCGGGCTCATAACCCGAAGGTCGTAGGTTCAAATCCTGCCCCCGCTACCATTTTTAGGCTAGTGTTTTTCTTACGCTAGCCTTTGACGAAAGTCATAAAGAAGTAATTCAGGGGTTCATAATGCCGCAACTTGCGTCACTACGAGACTGAATACATATAGTCGATAAAAAGCCCCTCTTTTGGGGCTTTTTGCGTTTTGGGATATTGAAATGGCAGGTGCAGCAGCACAAATTGAAGCATTAGTAGCGCCAGCAGTGGCCGCATGTGGGTGTGACCTTTGGGGTATCGAGTATATATCTCAAGGCCGCCATACCACTTTGCGAGTATATATAGACCATGCCAAAGGTATTGGTGTGGAGCAGTGTGCAGACGTGAGTCGGCAAGTGGCTGCAGTGATGGATGTAGAAGATCCTATTACTGGAGAGTACACATTAGAAGTGTCATCACCTGGGTTGGATCGTCCCTTATTCACCTTACAGCAATATCAAGCTAGCATTGGTGAAAAGTTAAGTTTGAAATTACGCCTGGCGTTTGATGGTCGCCGTCGTTTTACTGGATTGCTCAGCGGCATTGAAGGTGACGATGTGTTATTACAGATTGATGATGAAGAATATTTGTTGCCTTTTGACAGCATTGAAAAAGCCAATATTGTACCGCGCTTTTAAGCTCGGTTTTATAAGTCCAAATTAAGTGAGAGCTTGAAATGAATAAAGAAATTCTGTTAGTGGCAGAAGCGGTTTCAAATGAAAAGGACGTGCCAAAAGACGTTATCTTTGAAGCTATAGAACTAGCCTTAGCCACTGCGACACGCAAACGAATCCACGAAGAAAGTGACATTAGAGTCTCTATCGATCGCAAGACAGGTGCAGCTACAACTACACGTTGTTGGACGGTTGTTACTGACGAGGTATACACCAACCCGGAGGCCGAGTTGATTCTTGAGGATGCTCAAGAGACTAATTCTAGCCTTGAGCTAGGTGACCTTGTGCAAGAAGAGTTACCGACCGAAGTATTTGGCCGCATTGCCGCACAAACTGCTAAGCAAGTGATTGTGCAAAAGGTCCGTGAAGCTGAGCGTGCTAAGGTGGTAGAGTTGTACCGTGGCCGAATTGGCGAAATCATTAGTGGCAGTGTTAAGAAAGTGACACGTGATAATGTGATTGTAGACTTAGGTAACAATGCAGAAGCACTCATGGCGCGAGATCAATTGATTGGTCGGGAAACATTCCGTATGGGTGATCGTGTTAGGGCTTTATTGGCTGAAGTTCGTACTGAAAGCCGGGGCCCACAACTTTTCTTAAGCCGCACAGACCCGCAAATGTTGGTAGAGCTATTTAAGATCGAAGTGCCTGAGATCTCTGAAGAGGTGATCGAAATTCGGGCAGCTGCCCGTGACCCTGGATCCCGTGCTAAAATTGCAGTTAAAACTAATGATGGCCGTATCGATCCTATTGGCGCTTGTGTCGGTATGCGAGGTTCGCGGGTGCAGGCTGTAACTGGTGAGTTAAATAACGAACGTGTTGATATTGTGCTTTGGGATGATAATCCAGCGCAGTTGGTTATTAATGCTATGGCCCCTGCAGAAGTTAGCTCTATTGTTGTTGATGAAGATCGACATGCCATGGATGTTGCTGTTAGTGATGAGAATTTGGCCATGGCCATTGGTCGTAATGGCCAAAACGTTCGTTTAGCGTCAGAATTAACTGGCTGGACCATTAACGTCATGTCTGAAGAAGATGCCGCTGCTAAGCAACAAGATGAAGTGGGTGGTGTGGTACAAACGTTTGTGGATGCACTAGACATTGATGAAGAATTCGCTGAAATGTTGGTAGAGGAAGGCTTTGCTAGTCTTGAAGAAATTGCCTATGTGCCGCTTGATGAAATGTTAGCTATCGATGGCTTAGATGAAGACATTGTTGAAGAGCTGCGTACTCGCGCAAAAGACAAGCTTCTTAACCAAGCGCTAGCAGCCGAAGAGCAGTTAGATAACTCTGAGCCAGCTCAAGATTTACTCGACATGGAAGGTATGGATACCCACCTTGCATTTGTATTGGCAAGCCGTGGCATTATCACTATGGAACATTTGGCCGAGCAAGCTGTTGATGAGATCTCAGATATTGAAGGCTTGAGTGACGAAAAAGCAGCAGAACTAATTATGACGGCCCGCGCCCCTTGGTTTGTTTAAACCACCGCCCGACCGACAGGAGAATACGATTATGACAGATCAAACTGTCAACACCCTAGCTGAAAAAGTAGGTGTTCCGGTTGAGCGATTGCTGAACCAAATGGAAGAAGCAGGCCTTACCCGCCGTGCGGCTACAGACGCAGTGTCAGATGAAGAGCGTAAGTCGCTTTTATCGCACTTGCAAAAGTCTCATGGTGGCGAAGGTGATAACGCTGATGGCCCTAAAAAGATTACCTTGCGCCGTAAGACAACAAGCACGTTGAAAGTTGCTGGTGCTGCGGGTAAACGCACAGTTAACGTAGAAGTGCGTAAAAAGCGTACCTATGTTAAATCTGAAGAAGACGATCAGTCCGCTGTTATTGAGGCTGAGAAAGTAGAATTGGCAGCCCGTAAAGAAAGTGAAGTTGCTCAAGAAAAAGCAGTTTCTGAAGCTAAGTCTGCCGCTGAAGCGGCCGAAACTGCATCAGCAAGTGCTGCAGCAAAAAGTGAAGCAGATGATCAAGCTAAGGTTCAAGCGGATGCCAACGCTGCAGCTGCTAAGGTAGCGGCAAATGCTGAGGTGGCTCGTCAAAAAGCAGCTGAAGATGCTAAGAAAAAACCTGCTCACCAGAAGACGTTTACTTCCCCTGATAAGCCACGTGGTGGCGCACCTGCCGGTAAGAGTAAAGGTAAGGGCCGTACATCTGGTGGGCGTGATGACCGTAGCCGCGGTAAAGGCGCGCGAAACAAAGGTAAATTAGCTGCACCTAAGCGGTCTGGTAATGGTGAGCATGCTTTTGAAGTGCCGACTGAAAAAGTGGTTTATGAAGTAAATCTGCCTGAGTCCATTACCGTAGCTGATTTAGCTCAGCGCATGAAAGTAAAGGCTGCAGAAGTTATTAAAGTAATGTTCAACATGGGTGCAATGGCAACCATCAACCAAGTTATTGACCAAGATACGGCAACTATTGTTGTTGAAGAAATGGGTCATACGGTGAAATTGGTGATGGATGATGCCATTGAAACAGAGGTAGTTGAAAGCATTAACTACGAAGGTAAAGAGATTCCCCGTGCTCCAGTTGTAACTGTAATGGGCCATGTTGACCATGGTAAAACGTCTTTATTGGATTGTATTCGTTCTACTAAGGTTGCTTCTGGAGAGTCTGGTGGCATTACCCAGCACATCGGTGCCTACCATGTAGAAACCGACAAAGGTATGGTTACTTTCTTAGACACACCTGGACACGCAGCGTTTACTGCGATGCGTGCCCGTGGCGCGAAGGCAACTGACATTGTTATTTTGGTTGTTGCAGCAGATGATGGTGTAATGCCGCAAACTGAAGAAGCGGTACAGCATGCTAAGGCTGCTGGCGTTCCTTTGATTGTAGCGATCAATAAAATGGATAAAGAAGGTGCTGATCCAGACCGAGTTAAGACAGAACTGTCTAGCCGTGACGTGGTGCCAGAAGATTGGGGCGGTGTAACTCAGTTTATCCCAGTTTCTGCTAAGACCGGTGACGGCATTGAAGCATTGCTAGATGCTGTGTTACTTGAGGCTGAAGTGCTTGAGCTTACTGCAGTGCCAGAAGCGCCAGCCAAAGGCGTGGTCGTTGAAGCCCGCCTTGATAAAGGCCGTGGTTCTGTAGCCACTATATTGATTCAAAACGGTACCTTGAAGAAAGGTGATATCGTTCTGGCCGGCCAACAGTTCGGTCGAGTCCGCGCTATGTTGGATGAGAATGGTAAGCCGATCACGAGTGCCGGCCCTTCTATTCCAGTAGAGATTTTAGGTTTAGGTGGCACGCCTGACTCAGGTGAAGACTTCGCTGTAGTTGCAGACGAAAAGAAAGCCCGTGAAGTAGCATTATTCCGACAAGGTAAGTACCGAGACGTGAAGCTTGCTCGCCAACAGGCTTCTAAGTTGGACGCTATGTTTGAGAACATGGGCAAGAATCAGGCCTCTGTGTTAAATGTTGTACTTAAGACTGACGTACGAGGTTCTTTGGAAGCATTAACCAACTCTCTAATGGATATTGGTACCGAAGAGGTTAAGGTGCAGGTTGTATCTAGCGGTGTTGGTGGTATTGCTGAGTCTGATGTTAACCTTGCCGTGGCGTCAAACGCTGTGATCTTTGGTTTTAATGTTCGTGCTGATACTCCAGCCAAGGCGCTCATTGAGAAAGAAGGCATTGACCTGCGTTATTACAGCGTAATCTACGACATTATTAATGATGTAAAGGATGCGCTTTCTGGTATGTTAGCGCCGGAGCTGCGCGAAACTATTGTGGGTATTGCGGAAGTGCGAGAAGTTTTCCGTTCGCCTAAGTTGGGCCAGATTGCTGGCTGTATGGTTACCGAAGGTACGGTTCATCGCAGTAAGCCTATTCGTGTATTACGCGATAACGTAGTTATTTACGAAGGCGAATTAGAATCCTTACGTCGTCACAAAGACTCTGTTGCGGATGTTCGTAATGGTATTGAGTGCGGTATCGGTGTAAAGAGCTATAACGACGTTCGCGTTGGTGACCAAATAGAAGTCTTCGACACTATCGAAGTTGAGCGTAGTTTGTAAGGGCTGACCATGGCACAAGAATATAGCCGCACTCAGCGTGTGGCAGACCAAATTCAGCGTGAACTAGCAGCCCTAATCCAGCGTGAGGTGAAAGACCCTCGCGTAGGTATGGCTACAGTGAGTGCTGTGGAAGTATCACGTGATTTATCTCATGCGAAGGTGTTTGTCACCATTTTAAATGGTGGTGAAGACCCACAAGAAATTACAGAATCTGTGAAGGCCCTTAATAATGCCTCAGGTTTCTTGCGCAGCCAGTTGGGCCAGCGTATGAAATTGCGTATTGTACCCACGCTGCGGTTTCATTATGACGACAGTTTGTCACGCGGCAATTACCTTAGTAACTTGATTGACCAAGCTAGGGCCTCAGACCCAGAGCAGGACACTAATGCTGAATAAGCGCTAGTGGCTCGGCAACCAAAAGGCCGTGAAGTAAGCGGCATTCTTATTTTAGATAAGCCTACTGGTATGAGTTCAAATCATGCTTTGCAGCGGGTTAAGCGTATGTTTGGGGCTCGTAAAGCGGGCCACACTGGTGCCTTGGATCCCCTAGCTACTGGCTTGCTACCTATTTGTTTGGGTGAGGCTACAAAGTTTAGCCAGTTTCTTTTAGATTCTGACAAGCGTTATCAAACCATTGGCCAGCTCGGCGTGCGCACTGACTCCAGTGATGCCGATGGTAAGATTGTAGAAACTAAAGCTTGCGCCCACATCACTTTAGCCGATGTAGAGGCTCAGTTACCACAATTTCGTGGCCTAATTAGCCAAGTGCCTTCCATGTTTTCAGCCCTTAAATATAAGGGGCAACCTTTGTATAAATTGGCGCGGGCCGGCAAAACTGTAGAGGTGAAGCCGCGGCAAGTCACTATTCATAATTTAGAATTGATGAGTTTTGATAATGCCCAAGTGCAGATGGATATTAGCTGCACCAAGGGGACTTATATTCGCAGCATTGTAGAAGATTTGGGCCTGGCGCTAGGTTGTGGTGCACACGTCTCACAGCTAAAACGCCTTCAAGCAGGGCCTTTTGTGGCCAAGCAAATGGTCACCCTAGAAGACTTACAAGCCATTATTGATGAGGCAACTAAGGGCCAAGTGGTAGAAGAGGGTAAGTGGCCAGACATCACCCCAGCCTTCTCAGCCCTAGATGACCTATTAATGCCCGCCGATACTGCCGTTTTATCATTAAATGCTGTACAATTAGGCCCCCAACAAATTGAGGCGTTGCAGCAAGGCAAGGTTATAGACCATGCCACTGATTTTGCTGAATTTGATGTGGTGCGTGTGTATAGCTCGCATGCTATTGAAGCGAATGCCTTTATCGGCTTAGCTGAAGTGCAACAAGAAGGTTGCTTAAAAGCGAAACGCTTAATGAGTACTTAGACCTTCATTTAAGTTCCGCTGTAAATATGCACGGTGTGAACACTAACGATCCCCTAACCCTCAATTTAGAGGCTAGTGGGCATATTAATTATTGGAGAATTACCATGGCACTAACTGCCGTTGAAAAAGCTGCTGTTGTAGCAGATTACCAAACTGCTGAAGGCGACACAGGGTCACCAGAAGTTCAGGTTGCATTGTTAACTGCGAACATCTTGGCACTACAAAGTCACTTCAAAGAGCATAACCATGATCACCACTCACGTCGTGGTTTGATCCGTATGGTTAACCAGCGTCGTAAATTGTTGGACTACCTTAATCGTAAAGACGCTGAGCGTTACGTTACGTTGATTGGTCGTTTAGGTCTACGCCGCTAGAAATAGGTTTAAACCTGATGTATTCAGCGAATACAGAAGGCGCAACACCTGATTTAAATACCACACTCATTAGGTTTAAGTGTGATAAATAGAGGCTAGGTAATCATTTGGTTACGTAGCCTTTATTGTTTTAACTGCAAGCGATAAGAGAGGGTCGGCCCGTACTCTTATTGGCTTGGTGCTAGAGGTGGCTTTACATCTCAACCGAGCTAATAAGTGTACTGGTGGATTAGATTGCTCAATTGATTGCAAATTCTTTATTTTATGGAGATAAATATGTCTATCATTACCAAAACATTTCAATACGGTGAGCAAACCGTAACGCTAGAAACTGGCCGTATTGCGCGTCAAGCTTCTGGTGCTGTTCTTGTCACAGTCGATGACGCTATCCAAGTACTGGTTGCTGTTGTTGGCTCCAAAACAGCCAAACCTGATCAAGGTTTCTTTCCACTTTCTGTCCACTACCAAGAAAAGACTTACGCTGTTGGTAAAATTCCTGGTGGTTTCTTTAAGCGTGAAGCGCGTCCATCTGAAAAAGAGACGTTGACTAGCCGTTTGATCGACCGTCCCATTCGCCCATTGTTCCCTAAGGGATTCATGAACGAAGTGCAGGTTATTTGTACTGTAATGTCTGCTGATAAGCAAAATGACACAGACATTGCTGCTTTAATTGGTACTTCTGCTGCGTTAGCCATCTCAGGTATTCCTTTTGCAGGCCCAATCGGTGCAGCACGCGTGTCATACTCTGATGAGGCTGGTTATCAACTTAACCCAAGCTTCGAAGCCCAAGCTACATCTGATCTAGACATGGTTGTTGCAGGTACTGCTGATGCTGTATTGATGGTTGAATCAGAAGCCAAAGAACTAAGCGAAGATGTAATGTTAGGTGCTGTTCTTTTTGCTCATGATGAAATGCAAGCTGTAGTTAAGGCAATAGCTGAATTTGCCTCAGAAGCAGCCAAGCCTACTTGGGACTGGGTTGCCGCTGAAGAAGACGCAGCACTTAAGTCTGCTGTTACTGCTGCTGTTGGCGAAGCTGTTGGCGAAGCTTACCAAATTAGCGACAAGATGGACCGTCAAGCGCGCTTGGCTGAAGTGAAGGCGCAAGCGATTGCTGCCCTATGCAGCGATGAAGCTTCTGCGCCTTCCAAGTCTGACGTATTAGGCATGGTGAGTAAGCTAGAAAAGCACACTGTGCGCTCACGTGTCGTTGCAGGCGAGCCGCGTATCGACGGTCGTGATACCAAGACTGTCCGTGGTATCGATGTGCAAATTGGTACTTTGGCTAAAGCTCATGGTTCATCATTGTTCACCCGTGGTGAAACCCAGTCTATTGTTGTAGCTACCCTTGGTACTAGCCGTGATCAGCAGATTATTGATGCCTTAGAAGGCTCGCGTAAAGATCCGTTTATGCTGCACTACAACTTTCCAAGCTACTCTGTAGGCGAAACAGGCCGTTTCATGGGCCCAGGCCGCCGTGAGATTGGCCATGGCCGGTTGGCGCGTCGTGGCATCCAAGCGATGTTGCCAAGCCAAGAAGACTTTCCTTATACTATTCGCGTAGTTTCAGAAATTACTGAGTCCAACGGATCTAGTTCAATGGCTTCTGTGTGTGGTGCATCTCTAGCACTTATGGATGCGGGTGTGCCAATTAAGGCACCTGTCGCAGGTATTGCCATGGGTCTGATTAAAGAAGATGCTGGTTTTGCCGTTTTGACAGACATACTCGGTGATGAAGATCACTTAGGCGATATGGACTTTAAAGTAGCAGGTTCTGCTGCAGGTATTACTGCGCTTCAAATGGATATTAAAATCCAGGGCATTACTGAAGAGATAATGGAAATTGCTTTAGAGCAAGCACACGAAGCACGTATTCATATCTTAGACGAAATGAACAAGGTTATTGCAGTGCCTCGCACTGAGCTGAATGACAATGCTCCTACCATGAAAACCATCAAGATCGATCAAGATAAGATCCGTGATGTAATTGGCAAAGGTGGCGCTACCATTCGTGGTTTGTGTGAAGAGACTGGCGCATCAATCGACATTGAAGATGACGGTACCGTGCGTGTATTTGCTGACGACAAAGCGTCTGCCGAATTGGCAGAAGCTAAGATTTTAGAAATTACTGCAGAAGCCGAAGTGGGTGCTATTTACGAAGGTAAAGTGGAGCGTATTGTTGACTTCGGAGCATTCATTAACATCTTGCCTGGCAAGGATGGTTTACTGCATATTTCCCAAATCTCTAGTGAGCGTGTTGAGAAAGTCACTGACTACCTAGAAGAAGGTCAAACTGTTAAGGTTAAAGTGCTAGACGTAGACGCACGCGGCCGTATTAAGCTGTCTATGAAAGACATGGAAGCCTAACTTTATCTCAATAGGGCTTGAGTAAAGTGGCATTTGATTGATAAATCAGGTCGCGCAGCCCTCTTGAAATAATACAACCTCTAATCAGCAATGGTTAGGGGTTTTTTTATGTTTGCGAGGCTACTAATGTGTCGCATTTGGTAATATAATAGTCGCCTTTAGATCTGTGCTAAATCGTATTAAAAAGGCTCCCCCTTGAATCCATTGCAGCAAATTTCCCTCAAAAAAAATAACATTAAAATCGTTCTATTAGAAGGCGTGCATCAATCAGCTGTTGATGCCTTGCAGGGTGCGGGGTTTAGTAATATTCATTTTTACGCTACTGCACTGCCAGAAAACGAACTAATGGACGTGTTAAAGGATGCCCACTTTGTAGGTATTCGTTCACGCACTCAGCTAACCCGTGAAGTGTTAGGTGAGGCTACTAAGCTAATGGCGATAGGCTGCTTTTGCATAGGCACCAACCAGGTGGATCTCAGTGCGGCCCTAGAGTTAGGTATTCCTGTATTTAATGCACCTTACAGTAATACTCGCAGTGTCGCAGAATTAGTGATTGCTGAAGCTGTACTTCTGCTAAGAGGTATTCCAGAAAAAAATGCCAAGGCTCATCGTGGTCAATGGCTTAAATCAGCACATCAGTCTTTTGAAGTGAGGGGAAAAAAGCTGGGTGTGGTGGGGTATGGGTCTATTGGCTCGCAGCTTGGTATTATGGCCGAAGCCATGGGCATGGAAGTGATCTATTATGATCAAACTACTAAGCTGAGTTTAGGCAATGCATCTGCCTGTGGCAATTTAGCAGCACTGCTTATGCAAGCCGATATTGTCACCTTGCATGTGCCAGAAACGCCATCGACGTATTGCTTAATGGGCCCCACTCAGCTTGCACAGATGAAACAGGGTGCGGTGCTGATTAATGCCTCACGTGGCACCGTGGTTGATATTGAAGCATTAGCTAGTTGTCTGAAGAGTGGTAAGTTATTAGGCGCAGCTATTGATGTGTTTCCAGTAGAGCCTCGGTCTAACAACGATGAGTTTATTTCGCCATTAAGGGGCTTAGATAATGTCATTTTAACCCCACACATTGGTGGTTCAACGGTTGAGGCACAAGTGAACATTGGTGTGGAAGTGGCCGATAAACTCATTCGGTATTGTGACAATGGTACCAGTCTGTCTGCAGTCAACTTTCCAGAAGTGTCACTACCTAACCATGAAAATGCGCATCGCTTGTTGCATATTCATGAAAATATACCAGGGGTACTATCTGAAATAAATAATGTGTTTTCTGAAAATAGCATTAATATTTCGGGGCAGTATTTGAATACTAATGCCAAGGTAGGTTATGTGGTCATCGATGTAGATGCCAGTTGGTCAGAGCTGGCCTTAGTAAAACTCAAACAAGTGTCTGGCACCATAAGCTGCCGAGTATTATTCTAGCTTTTTAGGGTTTTAACCCCGTTTCCAGTGCCCAGAAATAGAATGTCTGCTGGGCGGTGGGCGAAAAGACCGTTAGTAACAACGCCAGTAAGCTGGTTGATCTTTTGCTCAAGGTCTTTTGGGTCTAAAATGTCCATACCGTAAAGGTCTAGGATGTCATTACCATTGTCGGTTACAAAGCCCTGACGCCACACAGGTTCGCCACCAAGGCCTACTAGTTTACGAGCCACATAACTGCGGGCCATGGGAATTACTTCTACGGGCAGTGGAAACGCACCTAGTACATCCACTAGTTTGCTTTCATCGGCAATACAAACGAATGTTTCTGCAACAGCAGCGACTATTTTCTCTCGTGTTAAGGCACCACCGCCACCCTTAATTAGGTTGAGGTGAATGTCACTTTCGTCTGCGCCGTCTACATAAAAACTCATGTGAGGCACAGTATTAAGTTCTAAGACGTCAATGCCATGGCTCTTGAGGCGCGTTGCAGTAGCTTCAGAACTTGCTACCGCAGCGCCAAAAGTGTGTTTTATCATGGCTAGAGCATCAATAAAGCAGTTAGCAGTAGATCCTGTACCAACACCTATAATTGATTCCCAGTTAAGATGAGGGGCGATATAGTCTACTGCGGCTTGTGCTACAGCATGTTTTAACTGGTCTTGGGTCATGGTGATGATCGAGTTGAACACTAATAGACAGATTATACAGGAATTTCCACTATAGAATGTAGACGCTAGTGGCTTCTGCCATTAATATGATGAGCTAGTTAAACACACTTCACATTCTGTAAAAATATTACCCCATTAGAAGAAATATTATGCCTCATCGTTATATCAAGAAAATTCTATCTGCTAATGTCTACGACGTGGCAGTGGAAACGCCCGTTGATCCAGCTCGAAGCCTGTCTAAACGCTTGGCAAATAATATTTTGATTAAACGAGAGGATTTGCAGCCTATATTTTCTTTTAAAATTCGGGGGGCCTACAACTGTATTTCAAAATTAACAGATACACAAAGGGCCTCTGGCGTGGTGTGCGCGTCTGCGGGCAATCATGCCCAAGGTGTAGCCATGTCTGCCCAGCACTTAGGTATTGATGCCACTATTGTTATGCCCAAAAGTACCCCAGACATTAAGGTTAATTCGGTCAGAGCTCTAGGCGCAAACGTCATTTTACATGGGGATTCATTCGCGCAGGCGTTTGCCCATTCACGCACCCTGATGGCTGACCTAGGGATGGTGTACATACACCCCTTTGATGACGAACATGTGATTGCTGGTCAAGGCACTGTAGCGGTGGAATTGTTGCGGCAGGTTCAGGGTAACATTGATGTGGTATTTGTACCTGTTGGTGGGGGTGGGTTAATTGCAGGTATGTCTGTTTATATTAAGTACCTACGCCCAGATATCAAAATTATAGGTGTGGAGCCCGAAGATTCTTGCTGTCTTAAGGCCGCTATGGATGCGGGTGAGCGGGTCATTTTGTCAGAAGTTGGTACCTTTGCTGAGGGTGTGGCTGTTGCTCAAATAGGCAAACTTAACTTTGAATTAGCCCAGCAGTATGTTGATGAAGTGATTACTGTAACCACAGATGAGCTGTGTGCAGCTATAAAAGATATTTATGGTGACACGCGTGCGGTTGCGGAACCTTCAGGGGCTTGTGCTGTTGCTGGCTTAAAGAAATATGTAGAACGTGAAAAAGCGCAAGGTCAAACCTTGGTTGCTGTTTCTACAGGGGCTAATCTGAACTTTGATCGCTTGCGCCACGTTGCTGAGCGTGCAGAAATAGGAGAGGGTCGTGAGGCTATTATTGCGGCAGAAATACCCGAGCAGCCAGGCAGTTTCAAACGGTTTTGTACGGCATTAGGTGAGCGTAATATCACTGAATTTAATTACCGCTATGGCAATAACAGTAAAGCACAAGTGTTTGTGGGTGTGACGCTTAAAACAGATGAAGGGGGGCGTGAACCGCTGCTTAAACAGTTGGCTAGCCACCATATTACTGCGGTAGATTTGAGCAACAACGAAATGGCTAAGAGCCATGTTCGTTATATGGTAGGTGGGCATGCCTCAGTAGACAACGAAGTGGTCTACCGGTTTACCTTTCCAGAGCGACCAGGTGCGTTACTTAAGTTTTTGAATAAACTTGGCCAACTATGGAATATTTCAATGTTCCATTATCGTAATCATGGGTCTGCTTATGGCCGAGTGTTAGTGGCAATGCAAGTTCGACCAGAAGACAAAGTGAAGTTTGAAGGTTATTTAGACGAGCTGGGTTATGCTTTTAATGAAGAAACAGATAATCCAGCCTATCAGCTATTTTTAGCCCCTGAATAATGCGAGGTGGTTATCAATGGCGCTGCCAAGGGCCCAGCGCCCTTAAGCCCTCCTAGCCAGATGCTTTTGGTAAGGTAATGACAACTCTAAGTCCGCCCTCAGGCCGGTTGCTAGCCTCAATAGTGCCACCTTGAGCCCTTATTGCCTGTTCAGCAATGGCCATGCCCACACCGTAGCCACCGCTTTGCTGGTTACGGCTAGCTTCTACGCGGTAAAAAGGCTCAAACAAGCGTTTAAGTGAGTCTTCTGGCACGCCTTCACCTTCATCTTCAATGCGAATAACCACAGTGTCTTTATGCAGGTCTACGTGTAAAAATATTTGACTACCATCTGCAGTATATCTCATGGCATTTCGCAAGATGTTTTCTACTGCACGGGACACCAATTCGGGTTGGCCAGTTAACATGTTTTTGTCGGGCTGTTGCAGGTGCACCTGGTGTTTTGACTGGTCCTCAAACTGAGCATCTTGAGTGAGTTTGCATAGCAAATCGCTTAAATCATAGGCTTCTATACTAGGGGTTTGACCATTTTGCTCTAAGCGTAATAAGGTGAGCACCTGATCAATCAGATCGTTCATACGTTCTATTTCACGCTCAATACGGTGCAGAGATTGGTGCTCTGTATCAGGTAGCTTCCGCGCTAGTAACTCTAAGGCGATTTGCTGTCTAGCTAAAGGGGTTCTTAACTCGTGGGATATGTCTCGAAATAGGCGTTGCTGATTGCTCACCAGCAAACTAATACGTTCGGCCATACGGTTGAAGGCAAGGCCCACTTCACCAATTTCATCTCTTCTGAAGCCAATTAACATGGGTAGCCGAGTGTCAAAATTGCCGCGGGCAAATGAGTCGGTTGCTTGCTTGAGCTTACGCAGCGGATCTGTGATTCGCCAGGTCACAAAAGCGGTTAAAAGGGCTACGATCACTAAAGCGGTAATAACTTGCAGTATGGGTAAATGCTTCAACCAGGCTGGGTAAGGGCCAGAGTTATCGCGATGGGCGACAAACGTGTAGATACGATTGCTACTACTGGAAATACGATAAGGTTGGAACCCCCTCAAGTGACGTTCTGATAGTCTATTTTGGGTTAGGGGTAAGGTAAATTCAAGCCAGTTTTTTGGCAGGTTTGCGAGGCTTATAGGCCGCCGTTTAGAATCTAACATAAAGCCCTTTACGTTGAATTCTTGGTCGATATAGCGCAGCCAAACGGTTAGCTCTTCGGTGCCTTTGGTTTCAAAAATGTCGGCTGCCTTGATGCCTAATTTAACGACCCGTTGATATTCTTCTTGTTCGCGCTTTTCAACAATAATTTCTGATAAGGTCGCAACAGAAAAAATAACCGCAATAAGGGTGAGCCAAAAAAAGAAAAATATCTTCCAATATAAGCTTCTAAATATTAATGGTCGTAACGGCCATTTAGTCATTAATGACATACTGGTATCCAACGCCCCGTATAGTTTTTATACGCGGTTCATTGCTTGAAAATGGCCCTATTTTTCGCCTTAGGTTACTCATATGCATATCGACACTGCGATCATACAAGGCTAAGTGACGGCCTAATGCTGTTTCTGTGAGCTCTTCTTTACTCAACACTTGGCCTGCTTTCTCAAGCAAACTGGCTAAAAGATTAAACTCTGTGCTGGTGAGATCTAAGTCTTCACCCTGCTTGGATACAATACGGGTATTGTGGTTTAGTTCTACATCCTCTCGGATAATCACTTGTCGACTGCCACTGGCTTGCATGCCTGCTTTATCCATTTCTACTCGCCTTAATATGGCGCGAATACGGGCAACAATTTCTCTTGGGTTGCAGGGTTTCGGCAGATAATCGTCTGCCCCCATTTCAAACCCTACAATACGGTCTACCTCGTCACTACGAGCAGTCAGCATAAGTACAGGTGTTTTATTGTTGACACGAAATTGTTTGAGAAGGTCTAGGCCATTCATCTTAGGCATCATAATATCAAGGACCAAGGCGTCATACTGTCCGTTTAAGGCCATATTAAGTCCTTGTTCTCCATCAAAGGCTTGGTCTACTTCAAAGTTTTCTAATGCCAAAAACTCGCTCAATAACTCATTGAGTTCTTGATCATCTTCAATTAACAAAATGCGGGTAGTCATGAGTTCAATCCTCAGATTAGGCGGGCTTCGTTAGAGTATAGATGCGTTTGGCCCATACTGACAGAGCAGGCATGGGTATTGGGGATGTATTTTACAGAATTTTACGTGTTTGGAGTGAGGTGATAACTCTACCAGAACGGTAGTTAAAGACTCCCCAAGGTGTCGTTTCCGAAAGTTGCCCTGAACCCGACGGTTCAAGGTGGGAGGCTCCTGACTAAGCGGAAGGCGTTCCAGCAAGTGGACATGCACAAAGCAAAGCCGAGAAGCCCCCTGGGTATATAAATCGGCTCAAGGACATTATCGAATGTCGAGTACCACAGGGAGTCTAGGGTTATTATATGCCTGAGTTTTTAAGAATGGAACCTAAATTAGAGAATAAAAGGCTAACTTAGGCTGTCATTAACTCTTTTGTCTAAATGCTCAAGTGCTGTTTCCAAATTAATTAGCTGCTCTTGGGTATCTATTAGCTCCGCACTCATGTTCAAGGCTGCCATTACTGCCATACGCTCTAAACCCATTACCCGACCACTTGATTTAATACCCTGCAGTATTTGGTCTAAATTCTCAGCAGCCTGACGCAAGTTAGCTTCTTTGCCAGCAGGGCAAGTGAGGGTATAACTTTGAGCTAAAATGGAAACTTGTACTGCTGTTGTGTCAGTCATGGTGAGCTTCCGTTGCTTGGTCAAATAAGCTGATTAAATGATTTAAGTCATCTTCTAGGTTTTGGTTGTGAGCTTCTGCAGGTTTTAAAAAGCCTTCTTGTGGTAAGGCGTTGGCAGCCTGGCGCTGTAATAATTGTTCTTCTAGCTGCGCCACACTGCTTTGAAGCATTGCATAATCGTGCTGTAAGGCGCGGTGTTGAGTTAACAACTGGTCGATGTGATGTACCAAGGCATTGATGGTCGACATTGATGGGCCACTTAAAAGATAATCTATGCTTAGATTTTATAGTAAATTACGCTACTGTCTAGTGACACCCCATAAAAGCTCTAGAGAATGCCTTCAGCTCAGGTATAATAAACTGATAATTTGAAGCTAGAGCCAAACTGATGACTGAAACCACGCCACAACTAAACTACGTATTTGATGACTTTGCAGACATGTTTGTTGAGTTGGGAGCTTTTGGTACTCCATCTGAATTACACGGATTGCTTACAGGGCAGCTGGCAGCGGGTGTTCGAGCTGATGCTGAGGCTTGGCTGGCCATGGTTGTGGCCCATTTAGATGTGCAAGAGTTAGAAGATGATGATGACAAAGCTGAATTGGTGACGCTTTATGATTTGGTGCTAGGGCAATTAACGGCAGCTGATTTTGGGTTTCAATTACTGCTTCCAGAAGACGATGCCGAGCTAACAGGCAGAACAGAGTCCTTAGGCGCGTGGTGTAGTGGTTTTTTAAGTGGGTTTGGCTTAGGTTTTGATCGCAGCAAGCAAACACTTTCCAGTGAAATCACCGACTCAATGGAAGACCTTGCTAATATTGCCCAAGTGTCCTTTGATGCGGATGACGAAGAGCTAGAAGGAGACAGCGCAGAAACCAGTTATATAGAACTGGTTGAGTATGTGCGTTTGGCCGCAATGATGGTATTTGCAGAATTTAATTTACCCTCCAACAGTGCCCAAAAAAAAGTACCTAAGCAAGTACATTAAGAGCAAAATGCCATGACTAAGCTAGCCACTATAGAGTATAGCAACCGACGTAAGGACCTAATGCAACAGCTACCTCGAGGAGCGGTTGTGATCATTCAGTGTGCTCAGGTATATATTAGGAACGGTGATGTAGAGCATGATTACCGTCAAGACAGTAGTTTTTATTACCTATCGGGTATGGTGGAGCCGCATACCACCTTGGTGCTAGTTAATGGGCCAGAAGGCTACTCCAGTAACATTTTTTGTCGTAGTAAAGACAAGTTACAAGAAATTTGGCATGGTCGCCGTCTAGGTGTGGATGCTGCACCACATACATTGATGATCGACAACGCCTACACCAGCGAAACGCTCGAAGCGCAACTCATAGAGTTATTAGATGGCGCAAGCCAGGTGGTCTTCGGCTTTAGCCGTGAAAATACTGCTGAGTTGGTGCAGCAGAGTTTATCTAAGTTGCGTGGCTTAGCACGTCAGGGAAAAATATCTCCCACTCAGGTTGTGGACCTTGATCCTCTTGTAGATGCCATGCGTCTGTTAAAATCAGCCGCTGAGATAGATCAAATGGCGCTGGCTAGCAATATAAGTGTGGTTGCCCATAAACGTGCCATGAGTGTGTGCAAAGTGGGTATGAATGAATTTCAATTGGCTGCTGAAGTGCACCACCAGTTTTCGGTGCAAGGTAGTCAGCGCTTGGCGTATGGCTCTATTGTAGCAGGTGGTGACAATGCCTGTATTTTGCACTACACCAACAATGATCAAGTATTACAGGATGGTGATCTGGTATTAATTGATGCAGGTTGTGAGCTGGATCACTATGCTTCAGATATTACCCGTACTTTCCCAGTTAACGGCCGCTTTAGTGAAGCTCAAAAAACTATTTATGAGTTAGTGTTGTCGGCCCATACAGCGGCCTTAGCCTGTATTAAGCCTGGAGCGGTATTTGCCGACATGCAAAATGCCGCAGTAGAGGTAATTACTCAGGGCTTAATTGATATAGGCTTGTTAACAGGTGAGCTAGACAAAAATATTGCAGACCAGAGTTATCGCAAATTTTATATGCATAATATTGGCCATTGGCTTGGCATGGATGTGCACGATGTGGGTATCTATAAATTCAATGGAGAATCCCGCCCACTTATCCAAGGCATGGTAACTACAGTAGAACCTGGTATTTATATAGACCCAGACGATGTCAGCATTGCCCCTGAATGGCGTGGTATTGGCGTTCGTATTGAAGATAATATCTTGGTGACCAAAGATGGTTACCGCAACCTTACTGAATACCTGCCTGTGACCGTGGCAGATATTGAAACCTTAATGGCGGGCTAATGGCTGAAAAATCAGACGAAAGCCCTATCGGCACTCAGGTTTCCAAAAGCTACGATATTGTTATTGTGGGAGGTGGTTTAGTTGGTGCGAGTTTATGTTTAGCGCTAGCTGGCACGGCAAAGGCCTATGGGTTATCTATTGCGTTACTTGATGTGGCACCTATTGGCGCTACAACACCCACAGCTGCAGGTGTTTTAGATGGGCGTGCCACAGCACTTGCTCTTGGTAGCCGCAACTTATTGCATAGTATCCACTTATGGCAACATTTACGCGGCCATGCCCAAGCCATTAGCACTATTCAAGTGAGTGACCAAGGCCAGCCTTGGAAGAGCGATATGAAGGCCTCTGAGATGCAGCGTGAGGCCCTAGGTTATGTGTTGCAGAATCAGGCCATGGGGCAGGTTTTCTTAGAGCAAATAAATCAACGTTGCAGTGACTTTGTGCATCTCATTGATCAGGCAGAAGTGACGGCTATTAATAACTCACGTCAAAATAGTCAGCTGCAATATAAGCGCCTTGGGGAATGCGGTACTCTTACTGCACAGTTAGTTGTTATGGCCGACGGCGGACGGTCACATTTGCGCCATCAGTTGGGCATGTTTGATCAAATTCAAAATTATGATCAAGTGGCTTTAGTGGCCAATGTAGAGCTAGACCAGCACCATTTTGGCCTTGCTTGTGAGCGATTTACCTCATCGGGCCCCTTGGCGCTATTGCCCTTGCCCAGCTTCGAAGATAAACACCGTGCTGCCCTAGTGTGGACACAACCCATTGCCCGCCAAGCTGAATTAGAGCAAATGCATGATGACCAGTTACTAGAAGAAATTCAACAAAATGTGGGTTATCCCATGGGCAAGCTTCGGGCTATTGGTGATCGCCAAGTTTATCCACTGTCTCTAAGTGTTGCTGCTGAGCAGGCTAGACAAGGCTTAGCCGTTGTAGGTAACGCAGCTCATACGTTACACCCCATTGCTGGCCAAGGATTTAACCTAGCGCTGCGGGGTAGTTTTGCATTAGCTGAATCAGTACTAAAAGCCTGTAAACAAGGCAGCCCTATTGGTGACTTGACCAATTTAAACCAGTTTGTTGACATTAGCCGAAGGGACCAAGGGCGTGTCATTGGTACCAGTGATAAGGTAATGAAGCTTTTCTCTAGTAAAAAGCTTCATTACTCTGTGTTAAGGCAATTAGGCCTATTAACCATGCAACAGGTGCCTATGGTAAAGACCCTTTTTACCCGCGCAGCGATGGGTTTAGATGTGCCTTTGGCAGAGGTTTTAGCGATGCCTCCGGTAAACAATTCTGCTTCAGAAAGCAGCTGTGAGAAAAATCTATGAGCCAGTTCGACATAGCTATAGTTGGCGCGGGAATGGTGGGTGCAAGCCTTGCTTGTGGTCTAATAGATGCTGGTTTTAAGGTGGCCTTAATTGAATCTGGAGAATTAAATCCATCACAAAATTGGCCACTAGGGCAGGTAGACGCGCGCGTATCCGCGTTAAGCTTGGCCTCTGAAAATTTGCTAAAAAACCTGAATGTTTGGCCTATTTTAGCAAATATGGCACGTTTCCAAGCCTACAGTGCTATGCATGTTTGGGATGCCTGTGGCACCGGTCGGCTTCACTTTACTGCCGCTGAGCAACATTTGCCTTATTTAGGGTATATTGTTGAAAATCGCACGATTACGTCAGCCTTGCACCAAACTCTAGCGCACAAGCAATACCAACTTTTCGAACACAGTCAAATTGTCGATATGACTTCACAAGAAATATCGCCAAGGCGTTTAACCTTTGCTAGTGGTGAGCAAATTAGCGCATCCATAGTAGTAGGAGCTGACGGCGCTAATTCTAAAATTAGGCAGTTGGCAGGGCTACCTACCCGCGAGTGGGATTACCCTCATCACGCTTTAGTGACCCGTGTTAAAGTGACTAAAGCGCATGAAAACACTGCATGGCAAAGGTTTACCGAGGACGGTATATTGGCTTTTTTGCCCTTGTCTACTGCTGCTGAAGAAAGCCCAGACAATCATTATTGTTCTATCGTCTGGTCACGCCCAAAGGCACAGGCAGAGGCGATGCAACAACTATCAGAAAATGACTTCTGCCACGCACTAAGCCGAGCATTTGAGGGCCAGTTAGGCGCTGTGATTGAAACTGATCAGCGCCACGTGATCCCGCTCAGGCAGCGCCACGCCAAACGTTATGTACAGGAGGGGTTAGTTTTGGTGGGTGACGCGGCCCACACCATACACCCCTTGGCTGGCCAAGGGGTTAATTTGGGGTTTCTTGACGTATCCGCTCTAGTAGAAACGTTAAAACAAGCCCAGCATCAAGGCCATGACATTTCCAGTCTAAAAGTGTTAGAAAATTATCAGTCCCTAAGACGTGGTGATAATCTTCGCATGATGAGCTTAATGGAGAGCTTTTCTAGATTATTTGGTAATCAACATCCCATGCTAAGTTTATTGCGAAATACCGGCATGAACTGGGTGCAAAGACTAAGCCCTATAAAACAGCATTTAGCGCAACAAGCTATGGGAGTAGGTGTGCACTTACCCCCATTATCACAAGCGCCCCAACCCATAAAAAATACCCTATAAGGACACGATTATGAGCAACTTACCTCAAGGCTTAAGCTACGTTTCAAGCCATGAATGGATCCGCAATGAAGGTGACGGTATTGTCACCATTGGGGTGACAGATTTTGCCCAAGAGCAATTAGGCGATGTTGTATTTGTTGAGCTACCAGATGTCGGCACACAGCTTACATCTGAGGACGAATTTGGTGTAATCGAGTCTGTTAAAGCTGCCTCAGATCTATTTGCGCCTGTTTCTGGCGAAGTAATTGCCATTAATGAGCAGTTAGATGATGACCCAGAGTTAGTGAACTCAGACCCTTATGGTGATGCTTGGCTATTACAAATACGGTTAACTAACCCAGAAGAGTTAGAGCATTTGTTAGACGCTGAAGCTTATAGCCAATTGTGTGACGGATAAATGTCAGATTTAATTTTAAAACCAAAATCGGATCGCCGTTTACGTCAGGGGCACTTGTGGATTTACAGTAATGAAGTTGATGTAAGTAAATCTTCTCTGCAAAGCTTTCTACCGGGTGAGCAAGTGAATGTGTTGGATGCCAAAGGTAAAGCCTTAGGTACTGCTATTATTAATCCTAAGCAGCTTATTTGTGGCCGTTTAGTGAGCCGTAAAGCTGATGAACCTCTTGATCGTGAACGTTTGGCGAGTAGGCTGAAGTCTGCCTTAGTGAGCAGAGAACAGTTGTTTGAAGACCACTGCTACCGTTGGGTGTATGGCGATAGTGATGGGTTGCCTGGGTTAGTGATTGACCGTTTTGACCAAGTTATAGTGGTACAGGTGTCCAATGCTGGTATCGAGCTTTTGCTTGAACAGTTGTTACTAGCCATCAATGAAGTGGTGCCGGGCCTCAATATTTTGCTTAAAAATGATGGCAAAATGCGTGCCATCGAAGGCCTAGAGGATTACGTGCGGGTGGCTCAAGGAGAGGTGCCAAAGCTTGTACCCCTAAAAGAAAATGGGGTGAGCTTTTTGGCGCCTGTATGGGATGGGCAAAAAACGGGATGGTTTTATGACCACCGCTTAAACCGCCGTAGGGTACAAAAATTATCACAGGGCAAGCGGGTTTTGGACATGTTTAGCTACATTGGTGGCTGGGGTGTGCAGGCTGCTGCAGCGGGTGCTAAGGAAGTTATTTGTGTGGATGCCTCGGCCCAAGCGCTAGACTTGGTGCATCAACAAGCCCAGTTGAATAACGTAAGTGATAAAATACATAGCCTAAAGGCAGATGCCTTTACTGCGATGAAGCAGTTGCATGAAGACGGAGAACGTTTTGACATAGTCATCATTGACCCACCAGCCTTTATTGCTCGTCGCAAAGACATCAAAGCGGGGGAATTAGCATACCAGCGTACTAATCAGTTAGCGATGCGATTATTAAATCCAGAGGGCATCTTAGTGTCTGCTTCATGTTCCATGCATTTAGAGCGAACGCGCCTTACTCAATTGCTGCAAGAGGCCTGTCGTAAGAATGGTCGTATGGGGCAAGTGCTAGAACAAGGAGGCCAAGGCGGTGATCACCCTGTACACCCTGCTATTCCAGAGACTGATTATTTAAAGTCCGTTATTCTTCGCACTTGGTACGAGGCCTAACTTTTTTGTGGGCCTGGTGCAACGGCGCAATGCTTACTGTAGGCGTTATTTAGCGCAAACTTATTACTGGCCAACCATGGCTTTGTGCGTGAGCCTCAAGTGTTGCATCTGGGTCTACGGCAATGGGCTCATCTACCAATGCTAATAATGGTAAATCATTGTGAGAATCACTATAGAAACAGGCTCCTTCAATGCTGTAGCCGTTGAGTGCCATCCAATGATAAAGCTTGTCAATTTTCCCTGCTTTAAAGCAAGGAGCACCGCTTAACTTCCCTGTGTAGCGCCCGTTTATAACCTCGGTGGGTGTTGCAATTAGGTGAGGTATGCCGAGGTGTTCAGCGATGGGTGCTGTGATAAAGTCGTTGGTAGCGGTGATGATAACCAGCACATCACCTGCCTCACGGTGCTGCTTTAATAAGGCTTGGGTTTTAGGTGCAATCATGGGGATAACTGTTGTTTGCATAAACTTCTTGTGAATAGTGCTAAGTTCAGTTGCCTCATGCTGCATTAGCGGTGCAAGGGCAAACTCTGCATAGGCCACCATGTCTAAACTACCAGCCAAATAGTCTTGATAGAAAGCATCATTTTTTGTGCCGTACTCGTCTGTATTAACAAGCCCTTGTGCCACCATGAACTCACCCCACCCATGGTCACTGTCACCAGCTAATAATGTATTGTCTAAATCAAACAAAGCGAGCCTTCGGTGCATTGGTATTCCTATATTAATGGGTGGTAAAACATTATTTTAGCTCATTTTCATCTGTGGTTGTTGTTGGCTGCCATTTTGTGGAACAATGGGACAAATATATTTTGTATGGTGCAAAGCCGTGATCGATAAAGATGGTTTTCGCCCCAATGTAGGTATTATTCTGGCAAATGCCCATGGACAAGTACTATGGGCAAAACGTTTGGGTTGGGATGCGTGGCAATTCCCACAAGGGGGCATTGATGCCCATGAAACGCCAGAAGAAGCCTTATTTAGGGAACTTAAAGAAGAAATTGGCCTGTCGCCAGAACATGTAGAAGTACTTGCCTGTACTCGGGGTTGGTTAAGGTATCGTTTACCTAAACGGATGATTCGCCAGGGCCAGCAACCTTTATGTATTGGTCAAAAACAAAAATGGTTTTTGTTACGTATGCTGGCGCCAGATTCAGCAGTGCAAACAGCAACCACAAGTAGCCCAGAATTTGATGCCTGGGAATGGGTGAGTTATTGGTACCCAGTAGATCAAGTGGTGTCTTTTAAGCGCGAGGTTTATCGTCGTGCTATGAAAGAACTTTGCCTACGTCATTCACGGCTGGTTTATCATCATGGATTAGTTATTCCCAGCCATGCCCAGAGCCAATAATTTATAGTTAGGAACTGAACTAAATGCTGCATAGTTTGCGTAAAATAATCCAAGCGGTGAGTGCTGCTGAGGATTTGCAATCGGCCTTAAACTTGGTGGTACACCAAGTTCGCAGGGCTATGCGCACTGACGTGTGCTCTATTTACCTGCATTTCCCCCAAACTGACAATTACGTGCTCATGGCGAGCGAAGGGCTTAACCAAGCATCCATTGGGCACGCGTGTTTACCTTCGGGTAAGGGTTTGGTGGGTTTGGTGGGTCTTAGGTCAGAAACCATTAACCTTAAGCGGGCTGCCGAGCACCCTAATTTTCATTATGTACAAGAGACAGGTGAAGAAGCCTTTAGCTCTTTTTTAGGTGTGCCTATAATTCATCACCGTAAGGTGCTGGGCATCTTAGTAGTTCAGCAGCGTGATGAACGCCAGTTCGATACTGAAGAAGAGGCGATGCTGATCACTTTGTCGGCGCAACTTGCAGGTTTTATTGCTCACGCAGAGGCTACTGGTGGCGGTTTACGGCAGGATACGTTGGCAGATGGCGAAAGCCTAGACTTACATTATGAGGGAGTGAGTGGCTCTGCGGGTGTGGCAATTGGTCATGTGGCAGTGATTGCTCCACCAGCAGACTTAGACAAAGTTCCCGATCGAAAATGTCGTAATGCAGAAACAGAAGTTGAAGCCTTCCAAACAGCGCTAGAAGCGGTTAGGCGTAAAATAAAGATTATTAGCCGCACCTTGGCCCGCAATTTAAAAAACCAAGAACAAGAGTTGTTCGAAGTATATATGCGCATGTTAGATGACAACGCCCTTGCAGGGGAAGTCATTCAACATATACGCCAAGGGCAGTGGGCACAAGGCTCCCTGAGACGAGTTGTGCAGCAACATATCCGTGCATTTGAAGCCATGGAAGATCCGTATCTACGCGAAAGAGCGTCTGATATCCGCGACCTTGGGCGACGAATTTTAGCAGAGTTACAACAAACTAATACTGAAGTGCGCAAGTTTGAAGACGCTACTGTATTGGTAGCAGAAGAAGTGACGGCAGCGATGTTGGCTGAAGTGCCTGCTGATAAACTCAAAGCAATTATCTCTACGCTGGGTTCGAATAACTCTCATGCTGCTATTCTAGCTCGATCTATGGGCATTCCTACCATTATGGGTGCAGTAGATTTTCCTTATCGGCGTATGGAAGGTCAAGAGGTGGTTATTGATGGTTACATGGGGAGAATCTTTCTTAACCCAAGCCAAGACTTGCGCCGTCAATACGAACAAGCCATTGCTGAAGAAGACTCGTTTACTAAAGAACTAGAAATTTTAAGAAATGTTCCTGCACAAACACGTGATGGTCATACAGTGCCTTTGTTAGTTAATACTAGCTTACCGCTCGATGTAAGTCGTTCCTTAGACCAAGGTGCTGAGGGTGTAGGTCTATACCGTACTGAAGTGCCGTTTATGATTAAAGAGCACTTCCCATCGGAAGATGAACAGACTGAATGTTATCGTACTCAATTACATGGGTTTGCGCCCCTTCCTGTAACGATGCGCACCTTGGATATTGGTGGTGATAAAAACCTGCCTTATTTCGCTATTAAAGAAGATAACCCGTTTTTGGGTTGGCGCGGTATTCGGGTAACGTTAGATCATCCAGAAATATTTTTGGTGCAAATTCGGGCCATGCTCAAAGCCAGCGAAGGATTGGACAACTTGCGTATCATGTTACCCATGATCACCCACGTTAGTGAAATAGATGAATCTATTCGTTGGATTGATCAAGCATTTGCAGAGCTGTGTGAAGAAGGGTACAAACTGGTGCGTCCACCCATTGGTGTGATGGTGGAAGTGCCTGCTGCCGTTTATCAAGCTAAGCATATTGCGCAGCGTGTAGACTTTATGTCGGTTGGCAGTAATGATTTAACTCAGTATATATTAGCAGTAGATCGAGATAATCCTCAGGTAGCAGATTTGTACCACGCAATGCACCCTGCCGTATTGATGGCGCTGCAACATGTGGTAGATGCCGCTAAAGTGGCTGATATCCCAGTAAGCTTATGTGGCGAATTAGCAGGAGACCCCGCTGGCGCTCTGCTGCTTATGGGTATGGGTTACGATAGTTTGTCGATGAACGCAGCTAGCCTTCCAAAAGTGAAGTCGGTTATTCGTAACTTTACCTTGAGCCAAGCAGAAAAAATGTTACAACATGCCTTGGAGCAAGCTGGGGCCGATGGTGTGCAACAAATCATTCAAGACAACCTCAAGGCTGCTGGTTTAACACGGCTACATAGCCGATATGTGGGTAATTAACCCTGCTGCAATGCTCCACATAATAAGCCCGATGAGGCCATCAAGTACTCTCCATGCAGCAGGATTTCTAAATATAGGCATTAGCCATTTAGCCCCCCAAGCCAAGCCAAAAAACCAAATAAAAGAGGCGCTCACTGCGCCAAAGCCAAACCATAGCTTTTCACTGCCTACATACTGGCTACTAATGCCACCCAGTAACACCACAGTATCTAAGTAAGCGTGAGGGTTAAGTAAACTGACACTAGCAGCAACAGAAAGTGCTTTTAGAAGTGAGTATTCACTACGACTGGAATCTAGTTTCATTGAGTGGTCACTAGCTGCCGACTTAAATGCCAAAGCACCATAAATCAACAAAAATAAAGCCCCACCCCATGTGATCCATAACCATAAATCTGGCTGGGCTTGAACTAAAGACCCCATACCAAATATGCCGAGGCAAATTAGGCTGGCGTCAGTAATGCTGCAAAAAAGCGCTACTGCGTATTGATGCTGGTTGCGCAAAGCGCGATTCAATAAATAAGCATTCTGGGCCCCAATAGCAACAATTAGCCCAGCACTGAGGGCAAGACCGTTAATGAAAATTAAGCTGGCATGCATAATGTTTTATTGGTCCAGTTGAAGTGTTGCTCTAATGGTGTCGCGTGATCAAAACAGGTTTCGAGAAGGTCTATTTTGCCATTTTTGTCGCGGTAGACACTAATGCATGTACGGGTGCCATAATTGTAGTCAGGGGCGTCGATAAAGCAAGCGGATAGACGTCTTTCCCAGTCTATGGGAATGCCTGTTTTAGGAAGTTTTTGGTCTTCAGCAATCTTAGTATGCTGCATCATTTGTTGTAGCAGCTGGTGTTGGGGAGGCTGGTGCAAAGTTTTCTGCAATCTGTCTTTAACATCGTTCACCTTTGGCCAATCGCTATTCAGGCAGCCATTACTTAGGCCGTATAGCCCTGCTGGCAGTATTTGTGGTTGGCAGTGTTCTTGGTTGGCGCAATAAACCAGCTGGTGGTTATCCCAAAGTAATAAATTAAAGCCTGCGAACTGCTCTATTTGAAGCTCTGCAGCAAATTCTATTGCCGTTTTATTTTGACTTAGAAAATCAACTGCTAATTTGCCTCGCGTTTTAAATGTGGCTAAATCATTGGCAGGAGCCTTAGCGTTGGTTGTTTGGCGCATGTTTGTCACTGCAGCCCAACGGCCATTCTTATGCACTGCTAGCCAGGTACCGCCTGCTTCCAGGTCTTTTCCAGCTAATATGTCGATATTAGGCCACCAATGCATATTCTCAGTAGGCCTATGGCGAAACTCATCACGATTGGCTGCCATGATTAGTGGGTAGTCGGTATTAAGTCGGTGGGCTAAAACAATCAGGCACATGAGAAATTGGCTATCCTAAACTTTGCGCTTATGCAGCGGAGCGTAGATAATAGCCTCTTTCTTACCTAGAAGTGAACGCATGATTTTTGTTGCTTATATGGTCCTTGGCGCGATCGCTGGAATGTTAGCAGGGCTCTTTGGCATTGGCGGTGGTATTATTGTGGTGCCAGTGTTGGTATTAGCCTTTAATCTGCAAGGTATAAACCCAGAAGTAGTATTTTATATGGCTATTGCAACCTCACTAGCCAATATCATATTTACGTCTTTAAGTGCCATTCGTGCCCACCACAAAAAAGCGGCCATTGAATGGTACTTAGTAAAGCCTATTGCTGTTGGAATGCTTGGTGGGTCTTTTATTGGCGTTAATACTGCACTCACTATCCCCGCCATATACCTACAAGCCAGTTTTGGTGCTTTTGCCATCTTCTTAAGCTTAAGAATGATGTTTTCGCAACTTGGTGCTGGCACATTGCGCTTACCTGGTACCCTAGGCTTAGGAGTGACTGGCGCATTTATTGGTTGGGTGTCAGTCCTATTCGGTATTGGTGGTGGTAACTTGCTGGTCACATGGTTATCTAACCGTCAGTTGGTCATACAGAAGGCTGTGGCTACTGCAAGTGCTTGTGGTTTTGCTATTGCCATAGCTGGTGCAGGGTCTAATGCTATATTGGGGTGGGGTAACCCTATGTTGCCGCCACACAGTTTGGGCTACATCTATTTGCCTGCATTACTTGGCATTGTGTCTACCAGCTTTGTTGCCGCTGCCTATGGGTCTATGTTGGCACATCAACTATCACCGCAGTTACTGAAGCGATTGTTTGCGTGGATGCTACTCTTAATGGGTTTGAGAATGTTAATAAGTGCTTGGTTTTAAAGATAATTATGCTTACTTTTCCCAATATTGATCCAGTTCTGATCCAGTTAGGCCCTCTAGCAATTCACTGGTATGGGCTAATGTACTTATTGGCCTTTGGCTCTGCATTATGGCTGGGTAATCGCCGTGCAGCATTAGCAGGATTTACTAAACAGCAAGTGAGTGATTTGATTTTCTTTGGTGCCATTGGCGTGGTGCTGGGTGGGCGGTTAGGCTATATTTTATTCTATCAATTTGAAGCCTTTTTATTACAGCCCAGTATGTTACTGAGAGTATGGGAAGGCGGGATGTCTTTTCATGGTGGTTTACTAGGGGTCATTTGTGGTGTTATTTGGTTCGCACGCAAATATCAGTTTAAATTTTATCAAGTGATGGATTTTGTTGCTCCTATTGTGCCCATTGGTTTGGGTGCAGGGCGCTTAGGTAACTTTATTGGTGGTGAACTTTGGGGGCGTCCCACAGACCTACCTTGGGGTATGGTGTTCCCCCATGTAGACGCATTAGCAAGGCATCCCTCGCAACTCTACCAATTGGCGCTAGAAGGTGCTTTATTGTTCTTAGTGCTTTGGCTCTACTCAGCCAAGCCTAGAGCCGCCTTACGTGTTTCAGGATTGTTTTTAGTAGGTTATGGCTTACAAAGATTTGTTGTAGAGTTTGCTCGTCAGCCAGATGCCCATTTAAACTATGTAGCCTTTAATTGGATGACTCAAGGGCAGTTATTGTCTCTACCAATGATTGGTCTAGGAGCTTATTTTTTACTACGCAAGACCTCGATTAAAGGTTAAAATAACACGTCTTTTATTTTTGTATGGGCTTTTTATATGCAGCAGTATCTCCAACTAATGCGCCATGTGCGCGATACCGGTGCCCTGAAGGAAGACCGCACTGGTACTGGCACCTTGAGTGTTTTTGGTTATCAAATGCGCTTTGATTTGTCTCAGGGGTTCCCCGCGCTAACCACTAAAAAACTGCACCTCAAATCTATTATTCATGAGTTGTTATGGTTCTTGCAAGGCTCCACAAATATTCAATATTTAACAGATAATGGTGTTCGTATTTGGGACGAGTGGGCTGATAAACAAGGGGATTTGGGTCCAGTGTATGGATCTCAGTGGCGCTCATGGCCAAAACCTGATGGTGGCCATATAGACCAAATTAGCCAGCTAGTTGAGCAGATAAAAAGTAATCCAGACTCGCGCCGCTTAATTGTGAGTGCCTGGAATGTTGGTGATGTAGAGCATATGGCTTTACCTCCATGCCACATGATGTTTCAGTTTTATGTAGCCAATGGCAAGTTATCCTGCCAGTTATACCAACGTAGTGCCGATATTTTCCTAGGCGTGCCGTTTAATATTGCAAGCTACGCGTTATTGACGATGATGGTTGCTCAAGTTTGTGGCTTAGAGGTTGGGGATTTTGTTCACACACTGGGTGATGCGCATCTGTATTCTAACCATTTGGAACAAGTTGATTTACAATTATCTCGAGACACCATGGCGTTGCCACAAATGCACATTAACCCTAAAGTGAATGATATTTTCGAATTTAAGATTGATGACTTTGAATTATTTAATTATCAGGCGCATCCTCACATCAAAGGAGCGGTTGCCGTATGACTATTGCCTTAATTGTTGCTGCCTCAAAGAACAATGTTATTGGTCGCAATAACCAGCTACCTTGGTATTTACCAGGTGATTTGCAGTATTTTAAAGCGATGACTCTAGGTAAACCGGTCATCATGGGCCGCAAGACATTTGAATCTATTGGTAAACCCCTGCCTGGGCGAGACAATATTGTTATTAGTCGCCAAGCAGACTACCCATCTGAAGGGATTAAGCTAGTATCAAGCCTCGATCAAGCAGTTGCCTTGGGTGAGAGTATTAATCTGATTAATGCTGCTGATGAAGTTATGATTATTGGTGGGGCACAAATTTATGCAGAATCATTAGAGTTAGCAGATCGTGTTTACCTTACCCGAGTGCATCGCCACGTTGAAGGAGATGCTTATTTTCCTGATCTAGACGCTGAACTGTGGCATGAGATCGCTCGTGAAGACATTTTGGCAAAAGAGCCCAATCCGTTTGATTTTAGCTATCTAGTGTTAGAGCGGAGTTAACCACGCCATTACCGCTTTAATAATGGCGTGGTTGGGGTTTAATCCAGCAGAGTAATGTCTCGGATTGCGCCCTTATCTGCGCTGGTTACTGTCTTAGCATAAAACTTAAGAGCAGAGCTAACCTTACGCGGGCGATCAGCTGCAGGCACCCAGCCTTGCTTACCCTTAGCATTCATTCTTTGGCGACGCTGCTCAAGTTCATCTTCACTAAGCAACACATCAATGCTGCGGTTGGGGATATCGATCCGAATGCGGTCACCTTGTTCAACTAAAGCAATAGTGCCGCCGCTAGCTGCTTCTGGTGAAACGTGCCCAATGGACAAGCCAGAGGTGCCCCCTGAGAAACGTCCATCAGTTAATAGAGCGCAGGCTTTGCCCAAACCTTTAGTTTTAAGGTAGCTGGTAGGGTACAACATTTCCTGCATCCCTGGGCCACCCTTGGGTCCCTCATAACGAATGACAATGACGTCACCTTCTTTCACTTTATCGCCTAATATATCTGCTACAGCTTGGTCTTGGCTTTCACAAATGTAAGCTGGGCCTTCAAACAACCAGATGCTCTCATCGACACCAGCAGTCTTAACTACACAACCGTCTTCTGCTAGGTTGCCCGTAAGGACAGCAAGGCCACCTTCAGTGGAGTAGGCATTAGCCAAATTGCGTACACATCCATCCACACGGTCGTCATCAACAGTTGGCCAGCGTGTGGCTTGGCTAAATGCAGTTTGCGTAGGTATGCCTGCCGGGCCTGCTGTGTAGAATTTTTTAACTGCTGCATCCTCAGTGACTGTAATATCCCATTTAGCAAGGGCGTCTGCCATGGTTGAGCTATGCACAGTGGGTAATTCTGCGTGCAGTAAACCTGCACGGTTGAGTTCACCTAATATAGCAAAAACACCACCCGCACGATGGACGTCCTCCATGTGATACTTTGGTGTGCTAGGAGCCACCTTGCATAACTGCGGAACTTTACGAGAGAGTTCATCAATATTGGACATATCAAAGTCAATTTCACCTTCTTGGGCTGCAGCCAACAAGTGCAATATGGTGTTGGTAGAACCACCCATAGCAATGTCTAAGGTCATTGCGTTTTGAAACGCCTTAAAACTAGCAATGTTTCGTGGCAGTGCGCTTTCATCATCATGTTCATAATAACGCTTACATAACTCCACTACCGTTCGGCCCGCTTCTAAGAACAGTTCTTCGCGATCTGCGTGGGTGGCTAATAAGCTACCATTTCCGGGTAAGGATAAGCCTAGAGCCTCTGTTAAACAGTTCATAGAGTTGGCGGTAAACATACCTGAACAAGATCCACAGGTAGGGCAAGCAGAGCGCTCATATTCGGCGACAGTTTCATCACTGGCCGTATCGTCAACAGCAATAACCATGGCATCAACAAGGTCTAGTTTACGATCACCTAGTTTAGTTTTTCCCGCCTCCATAGGACCACCGGAAACAAAAACGCATGGAATATTGAGGCGCATGGCAGCCATGAACATTCCTGGGGTGATTTTGTCACAGTTAGAAATGCACACCATGGCATCAGCACAGTGGGCATTTACCATATATTCAACGGAGTCAGCTATGATGTCTCTTGATGGCAGGGAATACAGCATCCCGTCATGTCCCATGGCAATGCCATCGTCCACAGCAATGGTATTAAACTCTTTTGCAACACCGCCAGATTTTTCTATTTCGCGCGCCACTAATTGACCCATATCTTTAAGGTGAACGTGCCCTGGAACAAATTGGGTGAAGGAGTTGCACACAGCAACAATAGGCTTTTGAAAATCGGAGTCAGTCATTCCTGTTGCGCGCCATAAAGCACGTGCGCCTGCCATGTTGCGGCCAGCTGTTGAAGTTTTAGAGCGATAAATGGGCATGGGATAGGTGCCTTATAATAAATTGTGTTGAGTAGGTTACAGCAATTCTTTACTAAAGACTTTTGAATTGCGTTGGAAGTTGTATAAAGACTGCCTACTAGTGGGCAGCTGGGCTAAGTCGGCGGCAACAAAACCATTTTCTATAAACCAATGTGACGACGCCGTTGTAAGAACAAATAGGGTTTGTAGTCCCATATGGCTAGATTGCTTTTCTATATGGCGCAATAGCACTTGGCCCCGGTCTCCGCCGCGATAATTAGAGTCAATGGCCATGCAGGCTAGTTCTCCTTGGCGCGCATCGTCAAAGGGATAAAGTGCTGCACAGCCAATAATAGCACTGTCTCGCTCGATTACACTAAAGTAATGAATTTCAGATTCTAATAATTCGCGCGAACGGCGCACTAGCACTCCGTCATCTTCTAATGGCCGGATTAGTTGTAAAATACCACCTACATCATCAATACAGGCGTTACGAACTTGTTCGTAGCTTTCTTTAATGACCATTGTGCCTGACCCGTCTCGGCTAAATAGTTCACTAAGTAAAGCACCATCCTCTTGGTAACTTAACAAGTGCCCTCTTGCAACCCCAGCATCACAGGCTTTGGATAGCACATCAATATGCATGGATAAATCAGTCCAACTATCCCCACTACTTTGATGCTGGTGGACTAGGCGATGCCCGGCACGAGTGAGTAGCTCAACAACCTGTTCACCACGGGAGTTGCTAATGCCTTTATCAGCTCCAAATACGATCAGTTTGTCGGCTTGCAGGCTAGCGGCGACGCGGCCTGCAACCTGCACTGCAGCAAGGTTAAAGGTTTCTCCTGTGGGTGAATACCCTAAACAGGAAATCAGTACAAGATTACCTTCATTGAGCTGTGTGCTAATAGCTTCTGAATCAACGCGCCTTACTTCGCCAGTATAGGCAAAATCTACCCCATTTTTAACACCAATAGGTCGTGCGGTAATAAAGTTACCACGGCTAGTCCTAATTCGAGAACCTTGCATGGGCGAATTTGCTATACCCATAGAAAAGTGGGCCTCTAGTTGCATCGCTTGACGGCCAACAGTGGCCTGAACTAACGCTAGCTGTTCTAAATCGGTAATGCGTAAGCCGTTATGAAAATGCCCCGCCAATGAGGCTTTGGCACAGGCTTTCTGGATTTGAGGACGGCTACCGTGCACCAGCACAAGCTTAACGCCTAAGCTATTAAGTAGATTAATGTCGTGAATGGTATGGGCAAAGTTAGCGTGGGCTAAGGCTTCACCGGGTAAATAAATGACAAAAGTGCGACCGCGGTGAGCGTTAATGTAGGGCGCAGAATGACGGAACCAGTTCACATATTGCTGATTGGTTTCGATCACTTTAGTTACCTATGGCTATGCTGTGGGAAAGGTACTATTAAGCCGCGCTGAAGCGCTTCTGTCAATCACACAGGGGCGACTTATTTAGAAAAAACCCACATCAGCTTTTGGGACGCTTTAATTGTATTATTTAGGCGTCTAATGCAGGGCAAACTATAGGCTACTATTAGGGTTGCCAGACATGCCCCCTAAACCTTGATGCAAGTTAATGTTACAAAAACAATGTATCACTTGATTATATGTGAATTTTTCCGTTAGGGTCTAAAGTGGAACACTAACCTTAATGACAGTTTAACCACGCTAGGCTACCATCAGCCATCAGCCATCTGTTTTCTGGCCCTGCACTATAACCTTGGGAGTAATGTTTATGGCGATTGTTGTTGCGCCAGAAAATTTGCACGTAATTGATGCACTTCCAGACGCACTGAGAAATGAATTTCAGCAGCGATTCGACGCACTTATGCAGCTTACCAGCGCCGATCAATGGGCATCCCCTGCCCAGCAGCTACAGCTTATTGATGTGATTATTGCGAGCCCCTTTTCGGCACACGTTTTTTTGCTTAACCCACATTTGCTTGACCATGGTTTTCTTGTGGCAGCTCTTTCAAAAAATCAGTTGCAGGCTTTGTTGTCTGAAACTATGGCTAAAGTCACCAATGAAAAACAGTTGCATCAGTGCTTAAGGCGATTTAGAAAAGCGCATCAAGTACGCTTGATTTGGCGCAATCGGTGTGGTTTAGGGACTAGTCAGGAGTTGGTTGAAGAGCTCTCTAATCTGGCAGACGCATGCGTAGGCGAGGCTTTAAAGTGGCTACATAAGGACAGCGAAAACCAATGGGGACAGCCTATTGACGGGGATGGCAAACCGCAGGAACTAGTGGTATTAGGCATGGGTAAACTTGGTGGCAGGGAGCTAAATTTATCGTCCGACATAGACCTGATATTTAGTTTTCCTGCCAGTGGAGAAACTCAAGGTGGTAGGCGGTGTATAGATAACCAACAGTTTTTTATTCGTTTGGGGCAGCGGCTCATTCAAGCCATTAATATGGTCACTGCTGACGGGTTTGTGTTTCGCGTAGATATGCGCCTAAGGCCTTATGGTACAAGTGGTGCCCTGTGTTTAAGTTTTGATGCCATGGAAATATATTATCAACAACAAGGGCGTGAATGGGAAAGGTATGCGTTTATTAAGGCTCGTGTGGTTGCTGGGAACCAAACCCACGGTGCACAACTTTTGGAATTGTTACGTCCCTTTGTGTACCGAAGGTACTTAGACTATAGCGCCATTGAATCCCTGCGCAGCCTTAAGCAAATGATTGCTAGTGAAGTTCGTCGTCGAGGATTACAGCAAAACGTAAAGCTTGGCACTGGTGGTATACGCGAAGTAGAGTTTATTGCTCAAGCGTTTCAGTTGATCAGGGGTGGGCGAGACAGCCGGTTACAAACGAGTAGCTTAATGGCAGTATTAAAACTACTACCGCAGACGGCAGGCTTAGCGATAGCTGATGTGGAAAAATTGCGTAATTTTTATTGGTTCTTACGCGATGTGGAACACGCACTACAGGCAGTGCATGATAAACAAACCCAAGACCTACCCACCGAAGAGGCTGAGCAAGCAAGGCTAGCTTTGGCGCTAACGTTTTCTTGTTGGCCCAAATTGCAAAAACAAATTAATATCGCTAGGGGCTTTATCCATCAACAGTTTGAACTAGTGGTCGCTTTAAAGGAAGCTAACGAGCCCCAAGGACTCGCACATCCATTAAGTCAGTTGTGGGCTGAAATTTCTCATAGTGCCCGACACACTGATCAACTTACTCTTTTGCCTGAGTGGCAGGGGATATTAAGCCAAGCTGGTTTTGCTGATTCTAGCTATATTTTGCAACAGCTATGGGCGCTCCACCAAAGTCGTGCTGCACAAACAATGCAGCCTGTAGCGCAAGAACGCTTAACTCAATTAATGCCTCAGATTTTACAAACAGCAGCGCAACAGTCGGACCCTGCACTCACCTTGTCCCGAGTGCTTGTGCTTGTTGAAGCTGTTCTAAGGCGCTCTGTGTATTTGGTGTTATTGCTGGAAAATCCAGCCGCCTTAACGTTATTGATTCAACTATGTGCTGCTAGCTCCTGGTTTGCTGACTTCTTGGCTCGCCAGCCGTCCTTACTTGACGAATTGTTAGACGTTAATAGCTTGTTTAATGTGCCGGATGCGATGGCGTTAAAGCAAGAGTTGGAGCAAAGTCTTTTGCGCTTGCCAGAAGATGATACCGAACAACTAATGGAGGCGCTTAGGCACTTTAAACATGCTCATTTGCTACGCATTGCAGCTCAAGAAGTGACGGGGCGTTTGCCGCTAATGAAAGTTAGTGATCAGCTCACCTATGTAGCTGAGGCAGTGGTGGGGCAGGTTAAGCATTTGGCATGGCGTGAACTGAGTGAGCGCCACGGAAATCCACAAAATGAACTCGGTATTAGTGATGACTTTATTGTTGTGGGATATGGAAAGGTAGGTGGTTGGGAGCTGAGCTACGGTTCAGACTTAGATCTGGTATTTATTTATGATATGCCCTCCCAGACTGAAACAGACGGGCTCAAGCCGGTGGCTAATAGTGTCTTTTTTACCCGCCTTGGGCAGCGAATGATCAGTTACTTAAACACGGTCACTGCTGCTGGCCGGTTGTTTGAAGTCGATATGCGGCTGAGGCCTGATGGTGCTAAAGGGTTATTGGTTTCTACCTTGGCTGCATTTACGCAATACCAGTTGCATGAGGCCTGGACATGGGAGCATCAGGCTCTTGTAAGGGCTAGGCCTATTGCAGGTAGCCACAAACTATCTAAAGACTTTATTGCAGTCCGCAAAGAAATATTGTGCCAAGTAAGGCAGCAAGAACCATTAAAACAAGAAGTGATTACTATGCGAGAAAAAATGCGCCAACAGTTAGCTAGTAAACCAGATGCAGATGGGCTGAGAGCGCAGTTCCACCTTAAGCATGATGAGGGGGGCATTGTTGATATGGAATTTATGGTTCAGTACGGGGTGCTTGCTTACGCCCATAAATTTAGCAGCTTACTCACCTATACTGACAACATTCGTATTTTAGATGCCTTTGAAAAGCAGGAGATTTTGACACAATGTCAGGCCAATGATTTACGTGAGGCTTATCAGGCCATGAGAGCTGTTGAGCATCGACTTACGCTGCAGAACCAAGCAGGCGAGGTTGCTTCTGATGAGTTGGCTGACCAACGCCAAAAAGTAAAGGCGGTATGGGCAACTATGATGGGTTATTAGTAGATAGTGGGGCCATTGTTTGGGCGGGTTTTAAAGCGCCGATGTAGCCACAAGTATTGGCTAGGTTTTAGGCGTATTTTTGCTTCAATAGCGGCGTTTAATTTTGTCGCATCGGCTACAAGATCGCCACTTGGGATGCTGGCCAAACTGTCAGATACGGTGAGTAAATAACGTTGATCTTGGTGTGTTCGGTGATGGCTAAACTGCAGTACTTTAGCGCCTGTAGCCAAAGCTAAGCGGCTAACAATCGGTGTAGTGGCCGCATCTATGCCAAAAAAAGGTGCAAAAACAGAGCGGTCTAGGCCAACATCTTGATCTGGTGCTAGCCACACAATTTTCCCTTGCTTAAGAAGCCTCATAACCTGGCGTATGTCTTCTCGCTCCACCATACCTGGTAAATGATTTAACCTTCCACGGCGAATAATGCTGTCCATTAAAGCATTACCATGGCGCTGATAAGTGGCATAGTATGGGTAACTAGGGGCTAATAAAATGCCACCTAGATCAAGGCTAGTATAGTGGGCACCCACCAATAGTACGCCGCGGCCTTGTTTTTGTGCGTGTTCAATTAATTTCCCACCTTCAATGGATACCCGACGACTTAGGGTGTCACGGGAACTCCACCACGCCATCGCGGTCTCAATAATGCCAACACCATTATCTGCAAACGTTTGACGCAGCATATACTGCCGTTCTGATGCTGTTAAATGACTAAAACACAGAGCAATATTGGTTTGGGCAATCGATCTTCTGCGGCTAGATAACTGATATAATAACCATCCAATAGCTCTGCCCATTGCCATGCGCCAGTTCCAAGGCAGGGTAATGATTAGGCGAAGGCAGCCTAAGGCAAACCAAATGGGCCAGTATTTAAATGCGTAGAACTTGGTGAGCGAAGGTTTGTAGGATGGCATAGAGAATTTAAACGAGATTAAGGGATGAATGAGCCAGTTACAGTGCTGATTCAATTGATAACAGGGCCTTAGTTTACACTGAGCTAGCGATACCAGCTAGAGAAACTAACGCTCTATCTGATGTAAGGACAATAAATGAGTAAGCCAGTAAGTCCAGTTACGGCTAACAGCGCTCAACCAACTATAGGTGCTTGGAGTGCCTATAGGCGTCTATTGGGCTACGTGCTGCAGCACGGAATAGTCTTTTCTGTGAGTATTGTTGGTTTTGTTCTTTTTGCCTTAACCCAGCCAGCTTTTGCCAGCCTAATGGAATATATGGTAGACAGCGTTGAAAGCGGTGATAGTGAGGCTCGAATTTTGATACCTGCTGCAGTTTTGGCAATATTTATGGTGCGTGGCATAGGCTTTTTTTTGGGTAACTACGGGATTACCTACGTGGCAAGAAGGGTAATTCATCAGTTACGCTTGGCCATCTTTGATCGACTATTAGTACTTCCTGCCCGATTTTACCACCGTAATGCGTCGGCAACCCTGTTATCAAAGCTCACATTTAACGTAGAACAAGTCACTGGCGCAGCAACTGATGCACTTAAGATATTTGTCCGTGAAGGACTCACTATTGTTGGTCTATTGTCTTACATCGTGTACTTAAACTGGCAGCTCTCTTTAGTGTTTTTAACTGTGGGACCATTTATTGGCTGGGTGGTAAATAAGGCCTCTAAGCGTTTTAGAAATATTAGTACTAATTTGCAGGACAGCATGGGGCAGGTTACTGCCAGCGCCAGTGAAGCAATTAAAGGTTATGAAGTGGTGCGAGTATTTGGTGCACAAGATCAGGAGCGAAAAGGCTTTTCGGCTGCCAGTAATAATAATAGGCAGCAGGCCATGAAGTTGGCTTTGGCAGAATCTATTTCTACGCCGCTAGTGCAAATGATTGTGGCAGTGGCTATGGCCAGTTTAATTTATCTTGCATTGCACCCGAGTATCATTAACACCATGAGTGCAGGGCAATTTATCGCCTTTGTTACGGCCTCAGGTATGCTCACTAAGCCACTGCGTTCGATGACAGAAATTAACAGTATTTTACAGCAAGGCATTGCCGCATCTCAGAGCATTTTTGCCTTACTAGATGAAGCCCCAGAAACTGATCAAGGGACTCAATCCATGGGACGAACAAAAGGCCTGATCACCTTTGAAAATGTAGACTTCAGTTATGATGACCAGCCGTTATTGACTAACATCAATCTTGTCATTCAACCAGGTCAGGTAGTGGCATTAGTGGGGCGCTCTGGCAGTGGCAAGTCTACCTTAGTGAATTTGCTGTTACGGTTTTACGAACCGAAAACAGGGCGTATTTTACTAGATAAAGACGACATTCAAGACCTGACTCGGGTCGATTTGCGTCGTCAGGTAGCCTTGGTCAATCAGCAAGTGGTGCTGTTTAATGGCACCATTGCCCAAAACATTGCCTATGGGGCCATGCATGATGCCAGTGAAGCGTTTATTATAGCAGCTGCTAAGGCTGCCCGAGTCACGGAATTTACTGATCGTATGAGTCTAGGGTTGGACACTATGGTGGGCGAATCTGGTGTGCTTTTGTCTGGAGGACAACGGCAGCGTATTGCGATTGCCAGAGCACTATTAAAGGATGCACCTTTATTGGTGCTGGATGAAGCCACATCGGCTTTAGATACAGAATCAGAACGCCATATCCAAGCCGCATTAGACGAGGTTATGGTGGGTCGAACCACTTTGGTGATTGCCCACCGCTTGTCAACTATTGAGCAGGCAGACATTATTTTAGTGATGGACCAAGGCCAGCTAGTGGAGCAAGGGAGTCACCAAAAGCTTATCGATCAGCAGGGGCTTTACGCCCATCTGCATCAACTGCAATTTCAATCAGTTAAAGGTGCTTAAGTGTGAATGGTAAAATTTACAGCGTAACACGCTTGGTTAAAGCATTTGGCTATTCTTGGCGAGGTCTTAAATTTACCTGGCAAAATGAAACAGCTTTTCAGCAAGAGATCCTGGCTTTACTTGTTATGTTGCCTTTAGCCTTTTGGTTGCCAGAGACTCGTATAGAAAGTGCCTTATTGGTGATGAGTTTGTTTGTTGTGCTTATTACTGAGTTAATCAACACCGCAATTGAAGCCGCTATAAATCGTCACGGGGACGAGCACCACCACTGGTCTGGCGTAGCTAAAGATGTAGCTTCTTCAGCTGTTCTATTAGCGTTGATACAATGCGCAATAGTGTGGCTATTAGTGCTATTTTAACAATTAAACTACATTAGGTTCTATGTGTTGGCACAACACCGTGGCAATTTTTTGGCGAACACTAGTAGGGCTGTATTGGTCTCTAGAGGTAACATAAGCAGCCTCACACATGCCCTGGTAATCCTCAGCCCTTAACGCGATAGCTTGGGCTAGGGTGTCGGCTAAACTTTCAGCATTGATATCGCACAATAGCCCATTGTGTAGATGTTCAATAATACCTTGGGGTCCTCCACAGCGGGTGGCAACCACAAGACGTTTTCTAGCCATGGCTTCAATCACCACCATGCCAAACGTTTCTCCCCGAGATGGCAGGCAAAAAATATCTGCAGCATCAATAAACTCGTCTCGATTTTGGTTGCTTACCCAATCTAAACGCTCAGTAATGGAGCTCAAATCTAATTGTTTAATCCATTTATTTACTTTTTTATGCCAACGGCCCTTGCCAGCAATGACTAATCTAAATTTAATATTACGGCCACTCAAAATAGCTGCGGCTTGTAATAGTATGTCCTGGCCTTTAGTTCGGCGGAGAATGCCCATTGTGGCGATGACTGGGATTAGCTGAGGGGGTCTACTTGTGGGTTCTATAGGGTTCAATTCAACTAAATTGGGGATCACTTCTAACGCGCCAGTATAGCCTTGCTGTTGAGCAAACTCAGCGAGCACAGGAGAGACACAAATCAATAGGTCCGCAGCATCTATTCCTGCAGCAGTGTAGCTATGAAGAACTAGAATCAGTTGGCAATGTTTGGGTAGGGCTGCTCGGGCAAGCTCAGCATCAATGGGTTTATGAACAATGACAAGATCTGCATCTTGCTGAAGAAATAGTTGCTTAAGGCGTTTAACTGCTATGTTTTTTAACAGGGGTAAACGCGTGCGGGGGTAATCAAGCAGCACGTAATCAAGCTTGCGTTGCTTTAATAACGGCTCTAATTGTGCCTTGGGGCGAATGACAGAAGTGACTTGATGGCCTAATTGGCGTAAATTGTCACTGTAATGTAAAAAAGTCTGCTTAGGCCCACCTAAGTCTTTACCGGATATCAGGTTGACGATCTTCATTGTTGTCGGCGTCACTAAAAATAAGAGTTAACATTAGTTTAACAAACAAAAGGTTATTTTGTACCCGTGGCACTCTTCGTTTATACCTGTTTATGCTATTTAGCCTTACCTATAGGCATTATATTTCACCTACTGTTCATTTGGCGCCGTGCTGAATTCCGTCGTGGTTTTTGGCAGCGTTACGGCTGGCTGCCACAAAAACAACATCAACCGGTCTTAGTCCATGCTGCCAGTGTAGGTGAGCTCAATGCTATTGCTCCGCTAATAAAAGCCATTGTTAGCGATTTAAAACTCCCTGTTCTTGTGACCACTACCAGTGTGACTGGGCAATTACGGTGCCAGCAACTATTTGCTGGAAATAACCGTGTAAGCTGGGCTTACCTACCAGTAGATCTGGGAGTGTCCAACTGGCTTATGCTGCGACGCATTAAACCCCGGGCCGTGTTGTTAGTTGAAACTGAACTATGGCCCAATTTGATCGCTACTTGTGCCCGACAAAAAGTACCTACTATTTTAGTCAATGGGCGTTTGTCTGCTCGTTCTGCAAAGGCATATGCGCGTTTTTCTTGGTTAGTAGCGCCCATGCTTAAAAAGCTGACGCGAATATTAGTGCAGGATAAAATAACGGCCCAACGTTTTGTAAGCCTAGGTGAGCAGGCTTCCAGGGTGTCAGTGTTGGGTAGCTTAAAGTACGATCTAGTAATCCCTGATAGAGAGTTAGACATAACTAACTCAGTAGTGCCTGAAGGTTTGTGTTGGGTCTGTGGTAGCACTCGCGTAGGCGAGGAAGTTGCTTTATTGCAGGCCTGGGGCCAGCTGCCCCAGCAAGTTAAAGGCACCTTGGTGCTGGTGCCTAGACATCCCCAGCGGTTCGATGAGGTGGCTGACTTGTGCCAGCAATCTGGATTACCTTGGTTAAGGTATAGCCAAACCCATGCTGAAAACCAGCCAAGTGCGATTACTAATGAGTATAAGCATCACCCACGCCGTATACTCTTAGTTGATAGCATGGGGTTGTTGATGCATTTTTACCGCCGTGCAGACGTTGTTTTTGTTGGTGGAAGTCTTGCCAACACAGGCGGGCATAATCCGCTAGAGGCTGCCGCTTTAGGAAAGCCTGTACTTATGGGACCCCATTGCTTCAATTTTACTCAAGTATGTGACCAATTAGAGAAAGTTCAAGGCCTGCGTGTTACCACTAATGCATGTTTGCTAGAAGACATTACCCAGTTATTAACGGACCAGTCGCTAAGGCATACCATGGGAACGGCTGGTGCTGCCCTAGTTGATCAGCAAAAGGGGGCCCTTAAGCGCCATTTGTTAGCTATAGAAAACACTTTAGAACAGGCATTAGGCGAGTGATAAAAGTAGCATCATCTAGGCATTGGTTGTGGTTTAGTAGCCTTAGTTTTGGTTTGGTGTTGTTGCCATTACTGCTTGCCATGGGTGCTTTTTCTTCTTATTTAGGCCAAGCCCAGTGGTTAACCTACATGACAGATGCCTACACCTGGCGTGTTGTTTGGTTTTCTTGGTGGCAGGCGTGTTTATCAACTGTTATTAGTTTATCTGCTGCTGTGCTTGTAGCCCGTGCTTTAGCGCGGAGGCAGTCTTTTGTGGGCCGATGGCTATTATTACGGTGTTTTAGCGTGGCGCTAGTCGTGCCTAGTATTATCGCCGTGTTTGGTATTATTTTGTTGCATGGTAAGTACGGTTATTTTAATCAATTCTGGCTGTGTCTGGGAGGCCAGCCGCAAAGCTATGTTTACGGTTTAACAGGAATATTATTGGCGCACGTATTTTTTAACCTGCCACTGGCAACCCGTATTCTATTGCAGAGATTAGATGCAATTAACGCCGAAACTTGGCGCTTATCTAGCCAGCTAGGGATGACTTCAGTCGATCTTTGGCGACACATCGAATGGCCACACATCAAGGGGGTGTTACCGCAACTGGCTGCGCTGGTTTTTGCCTTGTGCTTTACTAGTTTTGCTATTGTGATGACTCTGGGGGGTGGACCAAAGGCCACCACTATTGAAGTTGCCATATTTCAAGCCATAAGGTTTGATTTTGATATTGCTAAAGCGGTGTATTTAAGCCTGTTACAGATGGGTTTTTGTGGCTTTATTTTGTGGGCTGGCTTGCGCCTAGGAAAGCCTATCGATATGTTTGTCAGCTTAGAGACGTCAGCTAAAAATATGCGCCCAGACCTCAAACCAATGTTAGGTATTGTGAGTGATTCAGTGGTGCTGTTTTTAGCTACGTTGTTGGTATTATTGCCTCTATTGGCTGTTGTAATTGCAGGGATTAATCCAGCTTGGGCCGACGTATTGCTTGATCTGCGTTTATGGAATGCCTTTGGCAATAGCTTATGGGTAGCCCTGAGTTCTGCGTTATTGAGCCTTTTAATGGCGTCAGGGTTGTTGCTTGCCCAGCGTCATTGGCGCAAGCGTTATGCTTCTGCTGCTTTAGCTGTGGAATGGATGGGTTCTGTTATTTTAGTGGTGCCACCGTTGGTATTAGCAACAGGTTTATTTATTGGCCTAAGCCCCCACGTTAATGTGTTTGCCATTAACCTTTATATTGTCGTACTGGTAAATGCCTTGATGGGCTTGCCTTATATGTTGCGTGTATTATCTGTAGCCTACTTAAAAATTGGCACAGATTATGATCGCTTATGCAGTAGTTTGGGTGTGCAGGGTTGGCATCGATTGCGGCACGTAGAGTGGCCCATATTACGCAAACCTGTTGGCTTGGCTTTAGCTTTAGTGGCGGCCATGTCCGCTGGTGATTTGGGGGTTGTAGCTTTATTTGGTAGTCCAGATATTCAAACTTTACCTCTGCTAATGTATCAGCGGTTGGGGAGTTACCAAAGTGATGCTGCAGGGGTTACTGCAGTGGTTTTGTTGGGGTTATGTTTAGTAATTTTTGTGATTTTAGAACGTTTATTGGGAGGCTCAGATGATTAACTTTAAGCAAGTGAATTGTCGTTTAGGTGAGCAGAATTTTTGTTATGACCTGCAGATTCAATTGGGTCAGGTGGTGGCTATTATGGGGGCCAGTGGATCTGGCAAATCAACTTTACTTAACTTGCTGGCTGGTTTCATTGCGCCGCAAAACGACACTGCGCAAATATTGCTCGGTGATGAGCGGGTAGACTTGCTTGCTCCATCCCAAAGGCCGGTGACAAGTTTATTTCAAGAGCATAATTTATTTGCCCACATGTCGGCGTTTAATAACCTAGCTTTAGGAATACGCACAAGTCTTAAATTGACAGTGGATGAAATAGCTCAGGTGGACACTGCTCTGGAGCAAGTGGGGTTAAAAGGGCTGGGTTCTCGTTTACCTAAGGAGCTCTCAGGTGGCCAAAGGCAAAGAGTTGCTCTGGGTCGAGCACTTGTTCGGCGTAAGCCCTTGTTGCTATTAGATGAGCCTTTTAGTGCTTTAGATCCAGCATTAAGGCAAGAAATGGCAGCGTTGGTTAAAAGCCTTAGTCAGCAACACCAGCTCACCGTATTATTAGTTACCCACGAGCCTAGAGACGCCTTGGACCTTGCCGAAACTGTCGTGTTTATTGCTGATGGTAGAGTGCATTGGCAAGGGCCAAGCCAAGATTTTTTACAACAAACAGACACTCATATCAAAGCCTATTTAGGCCAAAGCTGCTAATCTTGTAGTACTGACATAAGGTGGTTCAAACTATGCATGATACTGATACAACATGGCCCACTGGTCAAAGTGCGGGGCCGGTGCCACAACCGCCTAAGCAGCCAGAACAGAATGATCATGTACTTGTTATTGGGGCAGGTATTTCTGGTTTAGCCAGTGCTTGGTTTTTGCAACAACAAGGTTTTTCGGTCACGGTGCTGGAGGCTGGTAACCAAGTAGGTGGTAACTTACAAACGGTACAAAAATATGGGTGTCAGTGGGAACGGGGCCCCAATTCCTTTATCAATAATCGCCCAGCCATGGCCCAGCTCATAGAACAGGCTGGATTAAACCCACACATAGTCTTGGCAGACCAAGCTGCCCATAAACGGTTTATTGGCAAACAAGGCAGGGTTTTAGCCTTACCTATGGGTATTATTGACGCACTGACTAGCCCGGTGCTGAGTATAAGTGGAAAAATGAGGGTGGCTATGGAGCCGTTTATTGGCAAAGCGACTCAGGAAGAAAGTATTGCACAGCATGTTAGACGTCGGCTTGGTCATGAAATGCTGGACTGGTTGATTGACCCGTTTATTTCTGGCGTGTTTGCAGGTGACCCGGAGACATTATCCGTTCGGGCTGCTGTGCCTAAAGTTTACGCACTAGAAGCTGAATATGGCTCTATGATTCTGGGCGGTGTGGCAAAAATGAAAGCCAAGTCTCGCCAGAAAAAGCTGGAACAGCAGCAGGGGGTCAATCCTTTAGATGGTGCTATGATGAGTTTTTCTCGTGGGTTACACCAGCTTCCAGAGGTATTAGCGCAACAACTTGGGTCAGCAGTAAAGCTAAACACGCAAGTAGATAGCCTAACGTATAGTCCTGAGTTTGGGTATCAGGCAATGTCTGGTGATGAGATTTGGCAGGCCTCTCAGGTCGTCTTGGCGGTACCAGCAACACAGGTGGCGAGATTAATAGACGATCTACAGCCGCTAGATGAAGGCCTATTTGCCCGTGCAAAGGCCTGTTTACGAGACATTGACTATCCTGCTGTGGCAAGTATCAGTATGGCCTTTGAAAAGAGCCAAATTAAACATGCTCTTGATGGTTTTGGTTGTTTGTTACCTACTAAGGAGAATAAGCAAACGCTAGGCGTGTTATTTCCCTCAAGTATTTTTTCTGAACGCTGCCCAGCTAACCAGCACCTTATTACTGTCTTTATTGGTGGTGGCCGTGGGCAGCAGGCTATGACTTTAACACCACAACAAAGAGTAGATCTGGCACTGCAAGAGCTGTCACCTTACTTAGGTATCGAGGGCCAGCCTTTGTGGCATGAAGAAAGCTTATGGCCTAGGGCTATTCCCCAATACCAGCTGGGGCACTTGCCAAGAGTGGCGTTAGTTGATGAAGCCCTAGCTCAGTTTCCTGGCCTGTATCTGCGCAGTAATTGGCGTGATGGTGTGGCGTTAGGTGACTGTGTTGAAAATGCTCTGCAATTAGCCAAAACTATGGGTAGCAAAATAATGCCGCCTCAAACATAACGAATAGGACTTTCTGGCAATCATGTATAAGCCCACATTTCAGCGTGCAGACGTACGTATAGCTCATCAAGAAACTGCATATCAAGGTTTCTATCAAGTGCAAAAACTGAAGCTGCAGCATCGTTTATTCAACGGTGGCTGGAGTAAAGAGTTGCAGCGAGAGTTAGTGGTGCGGTTGCCAGCAGTGGCCGTGCTGATGTATGACGCCAGCACAGATGAAGTGGTATTGATTGAACAGTTCCGTGTTGGCGGTATGGGCCATGAGGAAGGGCCATGGCAGCTTGAAATGGTGGCTGGAATGATTGATACAGCAGAAACTTCTGCACAAGTGGCTGTTCGAGAATGTAAAGAGGAGTCTGGAGCGATTATTGCAGAAAGTGACTTAGAGCTAGTGTGCACATACCTTGTCACTCCAGGTGGAAGTAATGAAAGCCTAGATATCTATTGTGCTCCCGTGAATGCCAGCATGTTAAGTGGGGTTCATGGGTTGCCGACCGAAGGTGAAGACATTAAAGTTCAGGTGATTAGGCGCCAAACTCTATGGCAAATGCTAGAGCAAGGTAAGCTAACCAATGCAGCCACTATTATTGCGACGCAGTGGTTACAATTACACTCCCCTCGGCTTAAGGTTAAGTGGGGCTGTTGATGAGTTTACGCCTTGCACAGATTACCGACTGCCACTTACAAGCTGATGCATTAACGTTTTACAAGGGTGTGGATGCAGATGCTCATTTAGACCAGTGTTTGTCTTGGCTGCATAATAATGCGAAGGTCGACCTTTTAATGCTTACTGGAGACCTTAGTCATTTTGGCAGTGAAGTGGCTTACCAGAGGCTAAAACAAAAGCTCAGTAGCCTAACTTACCCGTGCATTTGGTTAGCGGGGAATCATGACAATTGTGGCATTATGCAAGGCGTTTCTGGTCAGGCTGTGCAGCAACTGCGGGTTTTAGACTATGAGCATTGGCGTTTAGTGGTGCTCAATACCACGGCAAACGCAGATGGTAATGGGGCAGGTAGTATTGCATCTGCTCAAATGGAAGAGCTTAAACAGGTTTTAGAAGACGATTCACAGCTGCCGGTGTGTGTGTTTATGCACCACAACTCCATGCCAGTTGATTCGATGTGGCAGGACCCTATTATGCTAGGTAATGCCCAGCAGTTTAATGCCTTGGTTGCCGCTAAACCGCGAGTGAAGGCTGTACTATGTGGCCATGTACATCAGAATTTTGACCGGGTCGTCGGTAATATACGTTTTCTTGCTACGCCCTCCAGTGCCGTTCAGTTTACCTGCAAGCAAGATAAATTTAAGGTAGAAGAAGACCTTGGCCCAGGCTTAAGGTTGCTTACGCTGGAGCAAGGTGGCCACCTAAATACTAAAATACAGCGATTGCCCCGGATCTAAAAAAATTTTTGGATACGCGCGCAAAACGTCTCGGTAGTTAAGTAATTACTGCTACTATTGCAAAACAGCGACGAGGTGTTAGATTGTCGTTAACCCTACTATGACTCTATTGGCGAATTAACTCCATGGCACAAGATAACTACACAGCAGATTCTATTGAAGTATTAAGTGGCCTAGACCCAGTTAAAAAACGCCCAGGTATGTACACAGATACCAGCCGCCCAAACCACTTAGCCCAAGAGGTCATTGATAACTCGGTGGACGAAGCATTGGCCGGACATGCCGATCAAATTGATGTAATTCTTCATAGTGACCACTCACTTTCCGTGATTGACAATGGTCGTGGCATGCCTGTGGACATGCATGCTGAAGAAGGGGTGAGCGGTGTAGAACTTATTCTTACACGCCTACACGCAGGTGGTAAGTTTTCTAACAAAAACTACCAGTTCTCTGGTGGTTTACATGGTGTGGGGATCTCTGTTGTAAACGCACTCACTTCAGCCTTAGAGGTTAAGATTAGGCGCAATGGCGAAGTGCACCGTATCGCTTTTGCCAATGGTAATAAAGTTACCGAGCTAGAGGTAGTGGATACCGTGGGCCAGCGTAATACAGGCACTAGTGTTACGTTTTTGCCTGATCCACAGTATTTTGATTCTGCTAAATTCTCTGTGGCCCGGCTTAAACATGTACTGCGAGCTAAGGCAGTGCTTTGTAGCGGTCTAAAGGTAACCTTTTTAGACCTAACCAGTGTTACCAAAGAAAAACATGAATGGTATTACCAAGAGGGTTTAGACGATTATCTGCAAGGTGCCAACGAGGGCTATAGCTGCCTGCCAGAAACGCCGTTTGTCGGTAGCCGAAAAAGTGAGATTGAGGGGGTAGACTGGGCAGTGCAATGGTTGCCTGAAGGTGGAGACTTAACCCAAGAGGGTTATGTTAATCTTATTCCAACCTCTCAAGGGGGGACTCATGTTAATGGTTTGCGTAGTGGTCTGTTAGATGCCTTGAGGGAGTTTTGTGAAATTCGCGCTTTGCTTCCTCGTGGCGTGAAGCTTGGCCCAGAAGATATATGGGACCGCTGCTGTTTTGTATTGTCTGTAAAAATGCAAGATCCGCAGTTTTCCGGCCAAACTAAAGAACGGCTTTCGTCCCGCCAAATTGTGGCTTATGTTTCTGGTGAGGTGAAAGATGCGTTTAGCTTATGGCTCAACAAGCATACAGATGAAGGTGAGCTGTTAGCTGAGCTAGTGATTAATCATGCTCAAAAACGTTTAAGGGCTGGGAAAAAAGTGATTCGTAAAAAAATCACCCAAGGGCCAGCTTTGCCGGGTAAGCTGGCAGACTGCAGTGGCACAGATGTTAGCCGGGGTGAGCTGTTTTTGGTGGAAGGTGATTCTGCTGGAGGCTCTGCCAAGCAAGCACGTGAAAGGGAATTTCAAGCTATCTTGCCCTTGCGCGGCAAGATACTTAATACATGGGAGGTTGATTCAGGGCAAATATTAGCGTCTCAAGAAGTGCACCATATTGCTGTGGCAATGGGTGTAGACCCGGGTGCCGATAATTTAGAAGGGTTACGTTACGGTAAGATTTGTATCTTGGCGGATGCTGACTCAGATGGCTTACACATTGCCACGTTGTTATGTGCTTTGTTTGTACGCCACTTTAAACCATTAGTTGCTGCGGGCCATGTATATGTAGCTATGCCACCTTTGTATCGCATCGATATTGGCAAAGAAGTATTTTATGCCCTTGATGAAAACGAAAAGCAAAGCGTGTTAGACCATATTGCTGTTGAGAAAAAACGTGGCAAGGTTAATGTGCAGCGTTTTAAGGGGTTGGGTGAAATGAATCCTTCCCAGCTAAGAGAAACTACCATGAAGCCAGACAGCCGGAGGCTTGTTCAACTTAGTCTTGAGCCGGGAGACGGTACCATGGAAGTGATGGACATGCTGTTGGCAAAAAAGCGCTCAGGTGATCGTAAATCTTGGTTGCAAGAAAAAGGCAACTTGGCCCAAGTGGACTAAAATAAGACGACATGGGTAATCTTCTCACAAAACTAGCGTTATCTTTGCACTCCTTTGCAATGTCTACACCCACCCTTTCACTTGAATGCCTATAATAGTTGGATCCCTTTGGGGAGGAATCTACCTTAGGAGCAAGACCATTAAAGTATACATCAAGCGCAGCTTAATGATCCTACCAACTCTAGGGTTAGTTGGTTTAATAGGCATAGGATTGGCCATCGCTGATAGTAAAAAAGAGTTTAAAGGTGACAATAAAATAGACAGCCAAGGTTGTCATCACGATGCTAGTCATAGCGCTGACCAAGAAGGTTATGGCCTCAAAAGTGATAACGAAAGCGCCACAATGATTCGACACATGACTAAGGTACTTGACCTGACAGAAGCGCAGGAAAGTGCCATTAAAAAAATTATTACTGGCCAAGATAAATCTGCAGAAGAGGGCGATGAGTTGCTCAAAAATGCCAATGTTGAAATGCAAATAACGGAACTACTCACTCCAGAACAGGTTGAGCAATACCAATTAATGCGTAAGAAAATGACCAAAAAATGAACAGAATAAAGGAAAAATCCTCTTAAAAAGAGACATCACTCGCCTTAGCCAGTAAAAATAGCCTTAAATGACATTAACAAAACCGCAGCAGGTCGACTTGCTGCGGTTTTTTGGGTTCAACTAGGATATAATTCCGCTCTTTTATGCTCCCTACTCCTGGTTTATTGGTAGGGGTAACTCGGAAGTCATCGCATGGCCATCAACTCCCTGATCCGCAACTTTTCCATTATCGCCCATATCGATCATGGCAAATCCACTATTGCTGATCGCTTTATCCAAATGTGTGGCGGTTTGTCGGATCGTGAAATGGAGCAGCAGGTGCTGGATTCCATGGACATTGAGCGCGAACGTGGCATCACCATTAAAGCTCAAAGTGTAACTTTGGATTTTCCTAGCAAAGACGGCAAAACCTATCAACTTAACCTTATAGATACCCCAGGGCACGTTGATTTTTCCTACGAGGTTTCTCGCTCTTTAGAGGCCTGTGAAGGTGCTCTGCTGGTTGTGGATGCGGCTCAAGGCGTAGAGGCGCAATCCGTGGCTAATTGCTATACGGCCCTAGAACTGGGTTTGGAAGTAGTGCCTGTGTTAAATAAAATGGACCTGCCTCAAGCCGATCCAGATAAGGTAAAGCAAGAAATTGAAGAAGTGATTGGTATCGATGCCACTGACGCAGTTGAAGCCTCGGCTAAAAGTGGTCTAGGTATGGAAGCAGTACTGGAGCAATTAATTGAATTAATTCCACCGCCTGTTGGTGACGAAGATAAGCCACTGCAAGCGCTAATCATTGACTCTTGGTTCGACAACTACCTTGGCATTGTGTCTTTGGTGCGCATTAAAAATGGTGTGTTGCGTAAAAAAGACAAAATTATAGTGAAGTCTACTGGCATCCAGTACGGTGTCGAAGATATTGGTATTTTTACGCCTAAACGTAAGCAAACTGGCATCTTAAGTGCGGGTGAAGTGGGTTATGTAGTTGCAGGTATTAAAGATATTCATGGCGCACCCGTTGGCGATACGTTGACTCATCTTAAAACTTCTGATGTTGATAGCCTGCCAGGCTTTAAGAAAGTTCAGCCCCAGGTATATGCGGGTTTGTTCCCTACTAGCTCTGATGACTATGAAGATTTCCGTGAAGCCTTAGCTAAGCTGAGTCTTAATGATGCCTCATTATTTTATGAGCCAGAAAGCTCTGATGCCTTAGGTTTTGGATTTCGATGTGGGTTCTTGGGCATGTTGCACATGGAGATTATTCAAGAGCGGTTAGAACGTGAATATAATCTCGATTTATTAACCACAGCGCCTACTGTAATTTACGAATTGGAACTCAACAACGGCAAGGTGATCTTCGTAGATAATCCCTCAAAGCTGCCTGATATGGGTGGTGTGGCAGAAATGCGTGAACCCATTGTCGAAGCTAATATTTTGGTACCACAAGAACACTTAGGTAATGTCATTACCTTGTGTGTTCAAAAGCGTGGGGTACAAAAGAATATGCAGTTTACCGCCACGCAGGTTGCGTTGACCTATGACATGCCAATGAGTGAGGTAGTGCTAGATTTTTTTGACCGTCTTAAGTCTGTAAGCCGAGGTTATGCGTCATTAGAATATAATTTTGTCCGGTTCGAAGAAGCCAAGCTAGTCCGTTTAGACATTCTCATTAATGGGGAGCGAGTGGATGCTTTAGCCGTCATTATGCACCGAGATAACGCCCAGTCACGAGGCAGGGCTTTGTGTGAAAAAATGAAAGAGCTAATTCCTCGGCAAATGTTTGATGTTGCAATTCAGGCCGCTATTGGGGGCAATATTGTGTCTCGCACGACGGTTAAAGCGCTGCGTAAAAACGTAACAGCGAAATGCTATGGTGGTGATATTAGCCGTAAGAAAAAACTCTTGTCTAAACAAAAAGAAGGTAAAAAACGCATGAAACAGGTAGGTAGTGTAGAAATCCCGCAGGATGCCTTCTTAGCGGTACTTAAGCTAGATAGCTAAGCTGACAGTAACTAGACCTAAAGGATATATGGACGATGATGGATTTTGATTTTGAATTACTGCTCACCGTGCTGGTGGGGCTTTTTGGTGTTGGTTATGCCTTAGACGTGTGGTTATGGAAACCTGCACGCATCAAAGCTTTAGCGCTAGCAACGGCTAGTGCAGGGGGCAACCTACCTCAAGCAGACCAACAAAAAGTAATGCGTGAACCACTGTTTGCAGAATACAGCCGTTCATTTTTTCCTGTGTTGGCCTTTGTGCTGATACTGCGTTCTTTTTTTATGGAGCCATACCAGATTCCTTCAGGTTCTATGCTGCCTACCCTTACTGTAGGCGACTTTATTGTGGTGAATAAGTTTGAATATGGTATACGTTTGCCAGTACTGGGGACTAAAGTGTTTGGCTACAATGAGCCAAAAGTAGGCGATGTTATGGTGTTCAAGTATCCAAAAGATACAGCGGTTAAGTATATTAAACGAGTGGTAGCGGTACCTGGCGATACCTTAGAGTTACGCGACAAGATTATATACATTAATGGTAAACAGATGACTCAGACTTTTATTGCTGACGAGTCCCCAACGACAGAAATCTATAAAGAGCAGCTAGGGGATGCTGAGCACCTGATATGGCGAAACAAAAACCCTGGAAAAAATGGTGCGGTCACTGTTCCTCCAGGTAAATACTTCATGATGGGAGACAACAGGGACGGCAGTAATGACAGCCGTTATTGGGGTTTTGTGCCAGAAGAAAATATTACTGGTAAAGCCGTTGCGGTGTGGTTACATTGGGATAACTTCTTTAGTTTGCCCAATTTCAGTACGGCAGGTAGCATAGACTAGTATGAAAGCCCCTGCCGCGACCGCCTACCAGCAAAAACTTAACACCTTGTGTTCTGCAATGGGTTATTCCTTTGTCGACGCAACACTGTTGGAGTTGGCGCTAACGCACCGTTCGTGTGGTCACCACAACAATGAGCGATTAGAGTTTTTAGGAGATTCTATTGTTAACTTTGTTATTGCAGATGCCTTGTTTGATAAATTCCCTAAAGCTCGCGAAGGCCAGCTAAGTCGTTTACGTGCTGGCTTAGTAAAAGGTGTGACCCTCGCTCAAGTGGCAAAAGAAATGCACATTGGCCCTTGTCTGAAGCTAGGTGCTGGTGAATTAAAGAGTGGTGGTCAACGACGCGAATCGATTTTGGCTGACGCCACTGAGGCCCTTATTGGTGCGATTTACAAAGATGCGGGAATGGCTGTCTGCCAAGCCCGTATTTTAGCTTGGTTTACCTCTCGGCTAGCAAATTTGAGTTTGTCAGACACCCAAAAAGACCCTAAAACACGCTTGCAGGAATACTTGCAGGCTAAGAAATCTGACTTGCCCATATACCAATTGATTGATGTTAAAGGGCAGGATCATGAGCAAATGTTTATTATAGAATGCCACAGTAGCCTACTAGATAAGCCCACTAAAGCGGAAGCCTCCAGCCGCCGCATCGCAGAACAGAAATCGGCCACGCTAGCACTGCAGCAGCTTGGTCAAGAATCTTTATAGTAGAAAATATATCATGACAGATCTAGACACTTGGTTAGCAGCCCAAAATGACAGCAGCACAAAGTGTGGCTACGTCGCTATTGTAGGCCGCCCTAATGTGGGCAAGTCAACTTTACTCAACCGTATTTTGGGCCAAAAAATTAGTATTACTTCTCGTAAGCCACAAACTACACGCCATCAAATTCTGGGTATTAAAACCGAAGGTGATGTGCAGGTTGTTTATGTGGATACGCCTGGCTTGCATATAGACCAAGCCGACAAGGCGATTAACCGCTACATGAACAAAGCCGCAACTAGTGCTTTAAAGCATGTAGACTTGGTTATTTTTATGGTCGATCGTACGCGGTGGAATGAAGCTGATGAGCACGTTTATGAAAAAGTTAAAGCAGCTAACTGCCCTGTTATTTTAGCAATAAATAAAATTGACATACTGGATGATAAGCAATCTTTGTTGCCGTATTTACAGGAAGTCCAGCAACGTTTGCCAAACGCTGTGCTAGTGCCCATTGCAGCGCATACCGGTGCATCGGTAGAGCAACTAGAGCAATGTGTGCTTGATCAACTTCCAAATGGGCGCCATTTTTTCCCTGAAGATCAAGTGACCGACCGCAGTGCGCGCTTTATTACTGCGGAGTTGATTCGTGAAAAAATTATGCGCCAACTTGGCGATGAGCTGCCTTATCAAATGACGGTAGAAATAGAAGAGTTTGCTCAAGATGGCCCTGTATTGCATATAGGTGCTTTAATTTTAGTAGAGCGCAAAGGCCAAAAACGTATTCTTATTGGCGACAAAGGTGACCGAATTAAACAGATTGGGCGTGATGCGCGGGTTGATATGGAACGCATGTTTGGGTGTAAAGTTATGCTTAAACTTTGGGTGAAGGTGAAAAGTGGTTGGTCTGATGACGAGCGTGCTTTGCAAAGCCTAGGCTACGACGGCCTCGATTAATTAAGGTGAATGAGCAGCAGCCGGCTTACGTATTGCACAGTCGCCCATGGCGGGAGACCAGCGTGATTGCCGATTTGTTCACGTTAAATCAAGGCCGTGTGTCGGTCATTGTTCACGGGGCACGAAAAGCCCAGGGCAAGCAGCCCGCTAAACGCGCTTTAGTGCAGCCCTTTACGCCGCTTATGGTGAGTTTCACTGGGCGGGGTGAATTACGTACAAGTGTGCAATTTGATGGTGCAGGTGCACCGTTAGCCATAGTGGGTAATAGCTTGTACAGTGGCCTTTATGTTAATGAACTATTGCTCAATCTGCTCGCTAACGATGACCCCCACCCGAACTTATTTGCCTACTATCAAGCCTTGCTCAATGAGTTGATGGATAATCCCGTAATCGAGCAATGTTTGCGGCCGTTTGAAGTCCATCTAATGGACGAACTGGGGTATCATGTGGTGTTAGATAAAGACTATATATCAGGCCAGCAGGTGGTGGCTGGCGCAAGTTATCAGCTACACCCTCTGCAGGGAGTTTGTTTAACCCAGATTCCTTATGATGAGCGAGATGCTCCCCCTTCGATTAGTGGCGAGGTGCTGCTACAATTAGCTGCAGGTCATTACGCAGACAGGCAATGCCTTAGGGTGGCTAAGTACATGGCGCGAGCTAATTTAGACCAGTTATTGGATGGCAAACCAATTCAAAGCCGTAACCTATTTCACACTATTGTTAAAAAGTAACTCATTATAGTTAGTGGAAATAAAGACGAGCGACAACTAGGAGAAAGTAAGACATGGTGGATCCAAATAGAATTCTACTAGGTGTGAATGTAGACCACGTTGCCACCTTGCGCCAAGCAAGGGGTACGCGTTATCCCGACCCAGTAAAAGCTGCATTAGACGCAGAGCAAGCTGGTGCAGACGGTATTACAGTGCACTTGCGTGAAGATGCGCGCCACATTCAGGAACGTGATGTGCGTGTGATGGCGCAAGTGTTGCAAACGCGGATGAATTTTGAGATTGCAGTCACCGATACAATGGTTGATATGGCTGTGGAAATTGCGCCAGCTTATGTGTGTTTAGTGCCAGAAAAGCGCCAAGAACTCACCACGGAGGGAGGCCTAGACGTGGTTTCTCAAGAAGCCAAAATTAAATCAGCGTGTCAGCGTATGCAAGCCGTAGGCACCCAAATTTCTTTGTTTGTAGATGCAGACAAACAGCAAATAGACGCAAGCAAGCGCACAGGAGCGCAGCTTATAGAGTTACACACAGGGGCTTATGCAGACGCCACAACTTATGCCCAGCAGCATGCCGAACTTGTGCGTATAGCAGAATGTGCTGCGTATGCTGCCAGTATCGGGCTTGTTGTTAACGCAGGCCATGGCCTTAACTTACAAAACGTAGAAGCCATCGCTGCTATCCCTGAAATCAATGAGCTTAATATAGGCCACTCTTTAATGGCAGATGCGTTATTTGTGGGCCTCCCTCAGGCGGTAAAGAATATGAAAGCATTAATGTTAGCGGCCCGTGAACCCCACCGCCCTAGCCGCGTTTAGCTAGGAAGAGCGAAACTGCGCATGGTTAAGGGCATTGGCACCGATATAGTAGCAACGGCTCGTATTGAAGCGGCGTTAAAGCGCACGGGGCGAAAATTTGCACAACGAATACTTACTGAGTTTGAACTGACTCAGTTTGATGTCGCCAGTCAACCTGCTGCTTTTTTAGCCAAACGGTTTGCCGCCAAAGAAGCTGCTGCCAAAGCCCTAGGAACCGGCATTGGGCGCGGTATTTCCTGGCAACACATGCATATAGAACATGATGAAATGGGTGCGCCTCTGCTTATTTTTAGTGGTGCAGCTGCGCAACGGCAAGCTGATTTGGGTAGCCAAACAGCTCATATTAGTATTGCTGATGAATTAGACCAAGCCTTAGCCTTTGTAGTGCTAAGCTAGGGATGTTAACTCGAGGTTAGTATGCACAAGTTCCCCACAATAGAAGACTATGTAGGCAAGACCCCCTTGGTTCGCCTACAACGTTTGCCGGGCAATACCAGTAATATTATTCTCGCCAAGCTAGAGGGTAACAACCCAGCTGGCTCAGTAAAAGATCGTCCTGCTTTAAGTATGATCGCTGAAGCAGAAATGCGTGGTGATATCCAGCCAGGTGATGTGCTTATTGAGGCTACTAGTGGCAACACAGGGATTGCTTTAGCTATGGTAGCTGCCATCAAAGGCTATAAGCTAAAATTAATCATGCCCGACAATATGAGTTCAGAACGTAAGGCCTCTATGGCTGCTTATGGTGCCGAGCTGATTACAGTGACAGCAGCCCAAGGCATGGAGAGTGCTCGGGATTTAGCGGCAGCTATGGAGGCTAGGGGTGAAGGTAAGGTACTGGATCAATTTGCCAATAGTGATAACCCATTGGCCCATTATCGTACAACAGGCCCTGAGATTTGGCAGCAAACCCAAGGAAAAATTACTCATATGGTAAGTTCCATGGGGACTACCGGTACTATTATGGGATTGTCAGCCTATTTAAAGGAACAAAACCCAGAGGTACAAATCCATGGGTTACAGCCTACGCCAGATTCCTCCATCCCTGGTATCCGCCGCTGGCCAGAAGCTTATCTGCCAAGTATTTTTGATGCAGCAAAAGTAGATGCCATTATTGACATGGACCAGGCCGAAGCAGAAGCAACAATGAAAGCCTTAGCTACTGAAGAAGGTATCTTTGCTGGAGTCTCTTCTGGCGGTTCTGTAGCTGCTGCCCTGCGTTTGTCTAAGCAGGTAGAAAATGCCGTTATTGTCTGTATTATTTGTGATCGTGGTGATCGCTACCTATCCACTGGAGTATTTGTTTAATCATGGCCCGTTTATCGCCCTTACAGCGCAAACTCAAACTTAAAAACCCTTCGGCTTCAGCTAAACAAAAACGCTCTCAAGCCCTCGTAGATGTCGAAGTTGTGACCTTGCCTGTTGGCAAGCATATCAACCTAGATCTTGAGAGCCTAAGCCACGATGGCCGTGGTGTGGGTCGATGGCAAGGCAAGACAATTTTCGTTGAAGGCGGGTTACAGGGTGAAACTGTTAAGGCAGAAGTGCTAAGTGATCGCAAAACCCACGCTGAAGCCCGGGTGCTGGAGATCCAACAAGCCAGTGAACATCGCGTTGAACCTTTCTGTCCGGTATATCATTCCTGTGGTGGTTGCCAGTTGCAGCACTTAGAATCAGCGGCTCAGGTTAGCTTTAAGCAAGTCGCTATTGGTGAGCAACTTCGTCGTTTGGCAGCTATTGAACCTCAACAATGGGTGCCCCCCATTAGGGGTGAAAACGTGGGCTACCGCCGCCGAGCACAGCTGGCGACCCGTTATTTTGCTGATAGCAAAACCTTATTGCTGGGCTTTCGCCAAAGCGGCCATAAACACATTGTGCCTATTAGCCAATGCCCAGTGTTGGAACCCGCTTTGTCTAACTTGTTGGTACCCCTGCATGACATATTAGTAGCAATGGAACACACACAATGGGTAACCCATGTGGAGTTACTGCAAGTTAATGAGGGGGTCTGCATCAGTTTAAAAATGTCTGCCTCCCCAACCCCAGAAGATCATCAGCTGTTAGCTAGTTTTGGTGCCCAGCATGCGCTCAGTATCGTGTGTCAGCAAACTGATTATGACGATCTGTGGTTAAGCGGCAGTGCCCAAGAGCTCAGTTATAGTGTGTTAGTGGCAGGAATAGACAAGCCTGTAGAGCTAGATTTTTCAGTGCAAGATTTTGTACAGGTGAACGCTAAGGTTAACCAAGGCATGGTTGCTCAAGCTTTAGAATGGCTGCAACCTCAGGCTGGCGATCAAGTATTAGATTTGTTCAGTGGTGTAGGTAACTTTGCCCTTCCGATTGCGAGCATGGCTGATCAACATGTTACAGTATTAGCCTTAGAAGGTGACTACGCCATGGTAAAGCAAGGCCGTAAAAACGCCCGGCGAAATGGCTTGGCTCTAGTCGATTTTGAACATGCAGATTTATTTGATGCAAGTGCCCGCAAACTGTGGCAAAGAAAATCCTTTAATAAGGCGCTTTTAGATCCTCCTCGTGCAGGGGCTAAAGGGATTGCCCAATTACTTAAAGGTCAGTCATTGGAGCGAGTGGTTTATGTGTCTTGCAACCCTGCGTCTATGGCGCGAGATTTAAAAGAATTTCAGGCCTTGGGGCTTACCGTTGCTAAAGTAGGTTGCATTGATATGTTTCCCCATACACCCCACTTAGAAGTGATGGCTTTGCTTGTTCCTAAATAATCCCAAGGCAACCAAACATACACTAAGATAACCGGCGTGCCATGTTGGCATACCATTTAAACGAGATTTAACCATGGTACAGGTACGCGCTTTACACCCCACCCATGCGGACGGCAATGTTGATATCCAGGCCTGGATGGCGGGATTGCAAAATGAAGTAGAGTTGCCAGATACCAGCCGCCTACAAAAGGCCTGTGAACTGGCCCAAGAAGTACGTGATCACGCCAGTAAAAGTGAAGACGTTTGGGCCACTGCAGAAGTAGACTGTTTTCGGACAGGCCTCGAAATGGCTGAAATTCTCACTACTTTAAAAGTTAATGAAGAAACCTTGGTGGCAGCCGTATTGTACCGTGCAGTGCGTGAGGACAAACTCACTCTTAAATATGTGAAAGAAACGTTTGGTCCCATCGTTGCTCAGCTGATTGACGGCGTGCTGCAAATGGCCGTGATAGGCAACTTACAAAGCCCAACTCGAGATAGTATTTTGGGTCAATCAGATGGTCAGTTAACCAATGTTCGTAAGATGCTGGTTTCACTAGTAGATGATGTGCGAGTTGCGCTCATTAAATTGGCAGAGCGTACCTGCGCTATTCGAGCAGTAAAAAATGTTGACCGTAAAAAGCGTTATTTAGTCTCCCGTGAGGTGTTTGATGTTTATGCACCCTTGGCCCACCGTCTAGGTATTGGTGCTGTTAAATGGGAACTAGAAGACCTCTCCTTTCGTTACCTTCAGCCCAACGCTTACAAAGAAATTGCGTCGTTCTTAGATGAGCGCCGGATGGATAGGCAAGACTATATTGAGCGTGTGTTAGCTGACCTAACAGAGCAGCTCATGGGTGCAGGTATCCAACCTGATGTGATGGGCAGAGCCAAACATATTTACAGTATTTGGCGCAAAATGCAGCGTAAGAGTATTGAGTTTTCTCAAGTGTATGACGTGCGTGCCGTGCGTATCCTGGTGCCAGAATTGACAGATTGTTATACCGCCCTGGGCATTGTTCATGGCTTGTGGCGCAATATCCCCCAAGAATTCGATGATTATATTGCTACGCCTAAAGAAAATGGCTATCGCTCCTTGCATACGGCAGTCATTGGCCCAGAGGGAAAGGTGGTGGAAATTCAGATTCGCACCTTTGCTATGCACGACGAAGCCGAATTGGGTGTCTGCGCCCATTGGCTTTATAAAGGCACTGATGTTAACAGCGCGGGTAACTCATACGATGACAAACTCGCATGGCTGCGTCAGGTGTTGGAGTGGCATGATGAAGTGGGCGATGGCGCCGAGTTTGTTAACCAAGTTAAAGGTGATGTTGCACAGGATCGCATTTATGTATTCACCCCCGATGGGCACGTAGTAGACCTACCTAACGGTGCCACTCCCATCGATTTTGCTTACCGGGTGCATACAGAAGTAGGTAATACCTGTCGTGGGGCAAAAATACATGGCCGTATAGTCCCTCTTACCTATGGTCTTCAAACTGGAGATCAAGTCTCTATAATGACGTCCAAAGGGGGTGCACCTAGTCGAGATTGGATGAATCCAAACTTAGGCTATGTCAATGCTGGGCGCACACGGGCGAAAATAGGTCATTATTTTAAGCAGTTAGATAAAGACAAAAACGCGACAGCTGGGCGTCAACTGGTTGAGCGTGAACTGCGGCGTATGGCTATTTCAGGGGTAGATTACAATCAAATAGCCACCGCCATAAACTTTAAACATGTGGATGACATGTATGCTGCGCTAGGTGCTGGTGACCTTCGTTTAACGCAGGTTATTAACGCTGCACAGCAGCAAGTAGAGCCAAATCTTAAGTCTAAAAAACAGCTAGACCTGAGCTTGTTAAATGGCAAATCCAAGGCCACTTCTATAACTGGCAATGATGTCCAAATTGCTGGAGTAGGAAACCTGCTTACGACTATGGCTAACTGTTGTAAGCCTGTGCCTGGTGATCCTATTACCGGCTTCATCACCCTCACTCGCGGTGTGTCGGTGCATCAACAAGACTGCCTTAATATCATGAATATGGCAGAACGTGATCGACAGCGTATTATTGAAGTTAACTGGTCTGGCACTAGTGAGCATACTTACCCCGTAGACATCTTTATTGAAGCCGTGGATCGATCTGGGTTGTTAAGTGAAGTGATTATGGTTTTGGGTAATGAAAGCGTTAACTTGGGCAATATCAGTACCAATGTCGATAAGAAGACGCACTCTGCTACTATTTCTATGACAATTGATATTCCTCGATTAGATTTACTTGGTCGGATCTTAGATAAAATAAGCCAACTTCCTAATGTGTTAGATGTAAGGCGACAAAAAAATGGTTAAACATATAGGCAACACCAGTGATGCCATGCAAAACTTGTTAGATATTATGGCTCAATTGCGCGACCCCGATGGTGGCTGTCCGTGGGACCTAAAGCAAGACTTTCGTAGCATCTTGCCTCATACGTTAGAAGAAGCCTATGAAGTAGCAGACGCAATAGAATCTGATGATCGGGTTCAGTTGCGAGATGAGCTGGGAGATTTGTTATTTCAGGTCGTATTTTACTGCCAGCTAGCCCGTGAAGAGGGTAGTTTTGAATTTGCAGATGTTGCTCAAACTATGGCGGATAAACTCATTCGCCGCCATCCCCATGTTTTTGGCCCTCAAGCCAATGATGCGCAGCAAGGCTCTTTGGGCATGGACGCAGAGCAAGTACTGGAACGATGGGAAAGCATTAAACAGGGTGAGCGTGATGCAAAGCAGCAGTATTCTGTATTGGATGATGTGCCTAATGCATTACCGGCTATGCAACGTAGTGCAAAGTTGCAGAAGCGCGCGGCTAATGTAGGTTTTGATTGGCCTGATATAACCCCTGTGCTCGCGAGCATGGCAGAAGAGCTTGAAGAAGTTCAGCAGGCTTTTGCCAGTGGTGATAAAGACCATACCCTAGAAGAACTTGGTGATTTAATGTTTGCCTGTGTGAATATGGCAAGGCATCTAAAACAAGACCCAGAACAAGTTATGCGCGCTGCTAACGCTAAGTTTGAGAGACGGTTTCGTTTCTTGGAAGCAAAGTTATTAGATGCTGGAGAGCAATTAGAAAATGTCAGCTTAGAACGCATGGATGCAGGCTGGGATGAAGCTAAGGCTCACGGGTTATAGCATGTCGACAGGCCTCCTATAACGGCTATAAGCCACTTTCACTTTAGGGCCGTGGCACTGGAGCAGAGTTTTAGTTAAACTACGCGGCCAAGTTAAATGTGTATTCCAGCAAAGGGTTTCTTAGCAAGTAGGCAAGGCTGCAATTTTGTCTGTGTTTGTCTGTTTGCTAAGGCACCTTATTTTAGTCGAGCGTGGGTTGACTGAGCTATGAAATAATGGCCACCGTATTTAAATTTTTTGGAGTTAAATCATGAAGTTAATCCTTTTAGGTGCGCCAGGCGCAGGTAAAGGTACGCAAGCACAATACCTCACAGAAAAGTATGGTATCCCACAAATTTCTACAGGTGATATGCTTCGTGCAGCCGTTAAAGCGGGTACAGAATTAGGCAAAAGTGCTAAAAAAATAATGGACGAAGGTGGCTTAGTCTCTGATGAGTTAATTATCAACTTAGTTAAGGAGCGGATTACTGAGGACGATTGTAAAGGGGGTTTTTTGTTTGACGGTTTTCCTCGCACCATTCCTCAAGCTCAAGCCTTAAAAGACGCGAGTGTCTCAATTGATGCAGTGATTGAAATTGACGTTGCTGACGAGGAAATTATTAAACGAATGAGTGGTCGACGTATGCACCCTGGATCTGGCCGCACATACCATCTAATGTTTAATGCGCCCAAGCAATCGGGTAAAGATGACATAACGGGTGAAGACCTAGTGCAGCGTGCTGATGACCAAGAAGATACCGTGCGCCAGCGCTTAAATATATACCATACCCAAACTGCACCATTAGTAGACTTCTACAACAGCCTAGTTGTGTCTGAAGGCCCCGCAGCCCCTGCCTATCATTACATTGCTGGTGTCGGTAGTGTGAATGATATTAAAGAGGCTGTTTTTACAGCGCTTGGCAAGTAACCTCCCCGATGACTCAAATATTGGCTCTAGACACTTCTGGTACATCTTGTAGCGTTGCACTATGGAGCGATACAGGCCTTTTAATAGGTAAAGAAGAGCTTGCAGAGCGGCAGCATACTCAGCGGTTGTTACCTATGGTGAAAGAATTATTGTTAGAGGCTGATGTGAAAATGTCTAGTCTTGATGCAATTGCCTACGGCCGCGGCCCAGGGTCGTTTACGGGTATTCGCATTGCCGCAGGGGTGGCCCAAGGTTTGGCCTTCGGTATCGACTGCAAAGTGATCCCCATATCTACCTTGGCAGCTCTTGCTTTGCGCTGTCATCAGCGTTCCAATGTAGCTAACGTAGCCTATGCTTGTAGCCTAGATGCACGCATGGCAGAGGTATATTGGGGGGAATACATTATTGACGAAACCCACCCCGAACTCGCTCTACCCCAGTTATCCGAAAGAGTCTGCTCGCCTGGGCAAGTCAAGGTAATGAATTCAGTTTATGTTGCCTGTGGCAGTGGCATGGCAGTGGCCAATATGCCTGAAGCAATTCTAACCTCTGCTCAATCAGTCTGCTCAGAGCTAGAGCCAAGAGCATTAGAGATGGCCCGCTTAGCGGGGGTAGATTTTGTTCTAGGCCGCCAGTGTGCGCCTGAGGATGCATTGCCAGTATACTTGCGTGATGAAGTGACATGGCAAAAATTGCCGCGCTACCAATAGCCTGCGTTGCTGACTGAGGATTACCTATGGATTGGCTTCAAGCAAGTATTATTGCATTAATTCAGGGCGTGACTGAATTTTTACCGATTTCTAGTTCTGCTCATTTATTGTTTCCAAGTTTATTATTAGGTTGGCCTGATCAGGGCTTAACTTTCGATGTGGCCGTTCATCTAGGTAGCTTATTAGCAGTGGTCATCTACCTGCGCAGCGATTTGATCGCTATGGTTTTAGGCTTGTGGCAGTGGCAACACGAAAAACGTTTGAATCAGCAGGCTACCCTAGCATTAATGCTGATTGTGGCAACCTTACCTGCAGTGTTTTTTGGGCTGTTGCTTAAAGGCTGGATACAAGTCAATGCCCGAGAAATTTGGGTAGTGGCATTAACGACTCTTGTGTTTGGTTTGCTACTGGGTTGGGCAGACTGGCGCAGCCGCAGGCAGTATCAGATGTCCGCTATGAGTTGGCGCCACACCTTGGGTATTGGCTTAGCCCAAGCTTTAGCATTGTTGCCGGGTACATCTCGCTCAGGCATCACAATGACGGCGGCACTTATGCTTGGTTACACTCGCGAAGCTGCTGCACGGTTTTCATTCCTGATGTCTATTCCGGTCATCCTCGCGGCATCTAGCCTAATGGCCCTTGAATTGGCAACCACCAACGTTGCCATTGTTTGGCCCCCTATGCTGATTGCCTTTGTAGTATCCTTTGCGAGTGCTTGGCTGTGTATTGTATTATTTATGCAAGTCATCAGTCGTATGGGCATGTGGCCATTTGTTGTCTATCGCATTGTCCTAGGAGTAGGCTTATGTTGGCTAATACTACCGACACTAAATTAGCTGTTGCAGCCGCTGGATTTCAGTTTTTAGAGGCCGCATTGGGCTTAGAACTGGGTTTGCCTGTAATTAAAAAAACCAACAAAGCTTACGATTTTTTATTGCGGTTTACGTCTCAAGGCTTAGGCCTGGAGCCCGTAGATGGTCGTAGTGGCGCAGTGTGGGTTAATTTTGCAGCAGGTAAAGCGCGTCACCGACGAGTATTTGGTGGTGGCAAAGGGCAGCAGGTCGCCAAGGCTGTGGGTATTCAGGGTGGAGTACGCCCCAGCATACTGGATTTAACAGCAGGGTTAGGTGGCGATGCCTTTGTACTAGCCAGCCTAGGCTGCCCAGTGTCTATGGTTGAGCGCCATCCTGTGGTGCGGGCGTTGTTAGCAGATGGTTTGGCTAGGGGTGCGTTAGATATTGACGTGGGAGACATTGTTGCAGGTATGTGTCTAAAAAAGGGTGACGCCTTGTCGGTGATGGCAAATTGGCAGACTGAAGCACCCCAAGTGATCTATTTAGACCCTATGTTCCCTCACACGGGTAAGTCGGCTCAAGTAAAAAAAGAAATGGCGCTGTTTCGACAGTTGGTAGGCAGTGATGAAGACGCCGATGCCCTATTGGCCCCGGCACTGGCTTTGGCCACTCACAGAGTAGTGGTTAAAAGGCCGCGTATTGCACCAGACCTTGCCCAGCACAAACCTATGTATCGGCTTGAAGGCAAGTCTAACCGTTTCGACATTTACGTTAACAAAAGCTTCACTACCTAGCCTCCTAATAATGGGGTGGCGGTTCATTTGCCTCAGGGCCACCTTGTCCGGCATCTGCTGCTTGCTGCAAATTTGCCATTTGTTGCGCTAATAACTCCAAAGCGCGATCTATTCTGGTGAGGTCTTTTTGTTGCTTGCTCACTACGTCATTTAGAGTGTCTATTGTCTGCTCTTGAAAAGCGATTTGTTGCTGTAATTCGACGATTTCGGAGGCTTTATTCATGATATTCTCAAGAAGTTGCAAAAAAATAGGGTTTTATAAATCAAGTGTTTGATTGGGCGCGAGTTTTTCTATAACCTTGGCAGATTGTACCGACTTTATGCTGGCTAGGATACGCACGTAGGCAAAGGTAGGGGTGCAATATTTTTTACCTAAAACAATAAAATTTGAGATATCGAGTTATTATGAGACGCACACTATTTATTTACAGCTTCATTATTAGTTTAATCGCCGCTTTGGCATTACCCTTTATTCTAGACGAAATCCTTCACGGTTCAAGTATCGTTGATACACAGTTTGAGCTGGTGGCTGGTGTGGCTTTTGCCATGTTCTGGGTTGCTACGCTTGCTACAGGTGTTAAGTTCATCGCCACTGGCGTAGAAGACGACGCCCAATGGGACGAAATGGATGACGACCCAAATCGTGAATCTGGAACTGTGAAATGGTTTAACGTTACCAAAGGGTTTGGTTTTGTCACACGTGACCAAGGCGATGACGTATTTGTCCATTTCCGTTCTATTCGTGGCAAAGGCCACCGGTCGTTATTAGAAGGCCAGCGCGTGCGATTTAGCGTGACTGAAAGTGATAAAGGCATTCAAGCAGAAGATGTCTCCATCGTAGGCTAGCTGCAAATGGTTTGGTGGTTTTCGCGCCAGACCAAGCCTAATCTAGGCTCTAAGAGTAGGGCGTAGAGTCTTAGGACGAGATCGAAAGAGCCACATTGCCTGACATTAGAACGAGTTTAGGTGAGTTTAATAGGGGCTTTCTCGATGGACAATGCGCAAAAACTGCCTTACTCAACTGGCTTAGGATTAGGCCAGTCTGCAAAAATTGGCCTAATTGTATTACAAACAGATCAGACCATAGAAGATGAGTTTCGGCAGATATTAGCCATCGACGGTGTTGCCTGCTATCACTCCCGTATTGCAAATGCCATGCAGGTCACCCCCCAAACCTTAGCAAAGATGCAAGCAGATCTGCCTATTGCAGCCCGCCTATTACCCAAAGCTTTTATGTTTGACGCTATTGGTTATGGCTGCACGTCAGGCGCCACTATTATTGGCGAAGATCGGGTGGCACAACTAATTTTGGCGCAGCACCCTAATGCACAAGTAAGTAATCCCTTGAGTGCATGTAAGGCTGCGTGCACGGCTTTAAAATTGAACCGCATCGCCTTACTCACCCCTTATACGCCTCAAGTCACTCAAGCGCTAAGTGATGCTCTTAGTGCTGGTGGTATAGCGATCTCTCACACAGGTTATTTTGATATAGAAGATGACTTTGACGTGGGCAGAGTAGACTCAGCCAGCCTGTTTAATGCCATCATTGAGCTTGGGTCTCATGAAAGCTGTGAGGGTGTATTTGTTTCATGTACCAGTTTAAGAATGGCCCATCTTATCCTTAAGGCAGAGCAACGCCTTGGGAAGCCAGTTATTTCTAGTAACCAAGCCCTAGCATGGCATTTGCTTCGGCTATCTGGAGTAGGCAAAGAGTTACCTCACTTTGGTTGCTTGTTTACCCAGGGCTGTTAATGCTCTAAGTATGACCTAGGCCCCGCTGCTTAGACATGCTCAGATGCCCCATATCCACCTACTCCCCCCTCAGTTGGCCGATAAGCTTTTATGTCGAGCTATTTAAAGCCTTTATGTGGGTTGCCAGTGCGCGGCAAGTACGTTTCAGGTTTTTAACAATTTTGGTTCAGGCATAAAAAAATCAACTTCCGTTAGGTTGTTGATTTAATTTACAATATACGTGGTACCAGTGCCCGGACTCGAACCGGGACGCCGCGAAGCAACGGATTTTGAATCCGTCGTGTATACCAATTTCACCACACTGGCACATTGAGGGGCGAAGTATACAGTGTTCTTTTTTAGCGTCAA
>Ga0209071_1000031_pt1 | contig 92958 bp, 77 predicted proteins | sample CoawatmetaG10DNA_2_FD_187513 | JGI IMG/M metagenome (GOLD analysis project Ga0209071, IMG submission 187513) | Marine microbial communities from the West Antarctic Peninsula - Coastal water metaG108-DNA (SPAdes) (version 2) | ecosystem: Environmental > Aquatic > Marine > Coastal ... | reverse complement strand
AGTCATAGCCTGGTGACCATAGCGAGTCGGTACCACCCCTTCCCATCCCGAACAGGACCGTGAAACGACTCCGCGCCGATGATAGTGCGGATTCCCGTGTGAAAGTAGGTCATCGCCAGGCTCTCCCATCAACACCCCAGCTCTCTCTGAGCTGGGGTGTTTGTTTTTATGCACTGCTGCAACACGCAGCGATCCGCCGGCCAGACCCGGCAACCCCCTCCTCTGCTTCCCCCAATCGATCCCTAAAAAACAAAAAGCCTCCGTTAGGAGGCTTTTACGCATTCGCGAGCGGGCTGACTAGCTACGTGCCAGGAATTTCTCGACGAGGCGAACCCAATATGTCGCGCCCAGCGGCAGCAACTCGTCATTGAAGTCGTAGCTTGGGTTGTGCAGCATGCATGGGCCCAGACCGTGGCCTTGCTCACGATGGTCGCCGTCACCGTTGCCGATGAAGGCGAAGCAGCCTGGCTTCTCGATCAGCATGAACGAGAAATCTTCGGCGCCCATGGTCGGATCGATATTGGCGTCAACGTTATCTGCCCCGACGAGCTCACGCATCACCGCTGCCGCGAACTGCGTTTCAGGTTCCGTGTTCACGGTGGGGGGATAGTTGCGGTGGAAGACGAAGTCGACCGTGCAATCGTATGCGGCGGCGATGCCCTTAGAGACCTCTTCCATGCGGCGCTCGATCAAGTCGAGGACGTCGGTGGAGAAGGTGCGTACCGTGCCCCCGATCCAGGCTTCGTTCGGAATGATGTTGGTCGCATCGCCGGCATGAAACTGTGTGACGGACAGAACCGCGGTGTCGATCGGCCGCTTGTTGCGCGTGATGATGCCTTGCAACGCCGATACCACCTGCGCTCCAACGAATACCGGATCGTTGCCGTTATGCGGCAGCGCGGCGTGTGCGCCCTTTCCTTTGATCGTGATGCGAAACTCGTTGCTCGATGCCATCAACGCGCCTGCGCGCGTACCGAAGGCGCCGACCGGCACCCCCGGCCAGTTGTGCAGCCCAAAGACGGCGTCGCACGGGAATCGATCGAACAGGCCGTCCTTGATCATCTCGCGTGCGCCGCCGCCGCCTTCTTCAGCGGGTTGGAAGATCAGGTTTACCGTGCCGCTGAAATTGCGGTGCTTGGACAGGTAATGTGCGGCGCCGAGCAGCATTGCGGTGTGACCGTCGTGGCCGCACGCGTGCATCTTGCCGTCGTGCTTGGAGCGATGCTCGAATTGGTTAGCCTCCGCAAGCGGCAGAGCATCCATATCGGCGCGTAGGCCGATACTCTTGCCTTCACCGTTGCGGATAACACCGACCAGGCCGGTCTTGCCCAGGCCGCGATGCACTTCGATACCCCACTCGGCGAGCTTGGCGGCGACCAGATCGGAGGTGCGCTGTTCTTCGAAACAGAGTTCGGGATGCGCGTGGATGTCGCGGCGCAGCGCCTGGATCTCGGGCTGCGCGGCTTGGATTTCTGGGATCAGCTTCATGAGGGTGCTCGTGTTCTGGCTGAAAATTCTGAGTCACGTTCGATGATACGCCGAAGGGCGATTTCCGACCCGCCATCAGCCGATTGCTCGTGCTGTCCATGCAGTTTCGTATGGATTCGTCATGCGGTGGCTTGTGCGCTCTCATATACGGGCGAAGCCGAACGGCCGAAACGCCTACACTGGAAGCTTGTCAATTGACCGCGCGCCGCCCCAGTCAGCTGCCTGTCGCGCTCCCGCGAGCGCCACGTGACCGACCCGAGCCCATCATGTCTGCTGAAGCCATCGCTGTTGCATCGCAACCTTCCGACGAAGCTCTGCAATTGATCCGCACGCTGGTGGCATTCGATACCGTTAGCCGCAATTCGAATCTTGGATTGATCGAGTGGGTGCGCGATCGCTTGCGCGGGCAGGGCGCGGACTGTCGTCTGACCTATGACGCGACGGGCGGTAAGGCAAATCTGTTCGCGACGCTATCGCCAGGCCGCAAGCCGGGGCTGGTGTTGTCTGGGCATACCGATGTGGTGCCCGTCGATGGGCAGCCGTGGGATACGAACCCGTTTGATGCGCAGATCCGTGACGGCCGCCTGTACGGGCGCGGCACCGCCGACATGAAGAGCTTCATTGCCGTGGCGCTCGCGAATGTGCCCGCGTTCATGGCGGCGGAGGGCGACGCCAGCTTTCATCTTTCGCTGTCGTATGACGAAGAGATCGGCTGCGTCGGCGTGCGCAGCCTGCTGCGTGATCTCGAGGCGAGCGGCATTCAGCCCGCCGGTTGCATCGTCGGCGAACCCACGTCGATGCGCGCCATCATTGCGCACAAAGGCAAGCGTGAATACCGATGCTGCGTGCGCGGCAGGGAAGCGCACTCCGCGTTGACGCCGCAGGGCGTGAATGCGATCGAGTTTGCGGCGCTGCTGATCGCGCATATCCGCTCGCTGGCTGCGCGTCTGGCGGCGGAAGAGGCGCGCGACACCGCCTTTGTCGTACCGCACACCACGCTGAATACAGGCACGATCAAAGGCGGTATCGCCACCAACGTGGTGCCGCGCGATTGCGAATTCACCTTCGATCTCCGCTATCTGCCGGGCACCGATCCGGATTGGCTTTTCGGCGAGGTGGAGCGCTATGCGCAGCAGACGCTGCTGCCGCAGATGCGTGAAATTTCTGCCGACGCTGACATCAGCTTCGCCATGAAGGCCAACACGCCGGGCCTGTCGATTGCGCCCTCGCACGAGCTGGTGGCGCTGGCGCAAGCGCTGGCCGATAGCCGGAGTGCGGTTGGCAAGGTCGACTACGGGACGGAAGCGGGACTGTTCTCGCGCGCGGGCATTCCGACTGTGGTGTGCGGTCCGGGCAATATCGAGCAGGCGCACAAGCCTAACGAGTACATCGAACTTGCGCAGATCGCGCAGTGCGAAGCGTTCATGCGGGGGCTCGCGCAACGGCAGCCACGGTTGCAGCCGGCTTGAACGCAAAAAAACCGGGCACCTGGCCCGGTTTCTTTTTTTTAGGGATGCGCGTTCAGCGGATCACTTGCCCGTTCGAGTTGATGATCGTCATCTCAACGAACTTGGAGCCGACGTGGTTGGAGGGCGAGAAGTTCACGTTGAAGCCACCCACGTCGTAGTTGCCCATCGTCTCCAGCGCCCCGACGAACTTCTCGCGGGTCAGGTCGCGGCCCGCACGCTTGAGACCTTCAACAAAGACGCGCGCAGCGACGTAGCCCTCGATGCTTCCGTAGTCGAAATCGGTAATGCCATCGGATTTGAGCAGCTTCTGGTAATCGCGCACCACGGGCGACGCGCCGCTATACGGATACGGCATCACCTGAGAGATGATCACGCCGCCGCCGGCCTTCCCGAGTGCGTTGGCTAGCGCCTTGGTGCCGACAAACGACACGTTGTAGAACTGGCCCGCATACCCCTGTTCTTGTGCGCCCTTCACGAGGGCTGCCACGGTCTGGTATGCGCTGATGACGACGACGACATCCGGCTTCTGCTCGAGCACTGTGGTGATCGCGCTCTTCACGTCGGTGGTGTTGCGGACGACGCTGGCCTGCGCGACGAGCGACACCCCCTTGTTTGCCGGCAGCTTGAGCGCGCGCTGCACACCGTCAAGGCCCGCTTTGCCGTAGGCGTCGTCGTTATAAATGACGGCAATGCGCTTGAGGCCCGTGGTGTGGATCTGCTGGACGATGGCGGCGGTTTCATCGTTGTAGCTGGCGCGCACGTGGAACACATTGCGCGCAAAGGGCTCGCGCAGCGCCGAGGCGCCGGAGTACGGCGCAAAGAACGGCACGCCCGCCGGGTTGGCGATCTTCAGCGCCGCCAGGCTGGTCGGCGTACCGACATAGCCAAACAGGGCGAAGACCTTGGTGTCTTCGATGAGCGTCTTGGTGTTGCGGGCAGTCGCATCGGGCTCGTAGAAATCGTCGAGCACCTTCAATTCGATCTTGCGTCCGTTGATGCCACCTGCGGCGTTGACGGCGTTGAAGTACAACTGGGCGCCGCGGTTCATCTGCTGACCAAGCTGTGCGGCCGGGCCGCTCATTGGCGCCGATTGGCCGACGATGATCGCGTCGTTGGTCACGCCCGTCTCGGCATGCGCGCCGCCCGAAGCGATGCCGACGATGCCCGCTGCGAACATGGCCAGCAGCGCGGTGATTCTACGAGATTGCATTGCTCTCCCCCGAGAGTTGATTTGCTCGGCATCATAGCTAAACGGGCAGGGGAGGCAAACAGAATCGGGCCGGTTGCGTCGCTTTTGAGCGTTTTTGAGACAGAGAAGCCGCGCGATGTGCACGGCTTTCCTTCACACGGGGCCGTTTCAGGCGGCTTCCGCCACCCGCCGCTTCATCACTGCCAGCAGCACGGCGGTGACGACGGTGCCGGCAACCAGCGCTGCAACATAGCCGCCCAGGTGCGTTACCGCGTTCGGGATCGGCAGCACGAATGCCCCGCCGTGCGGCACGCGCAGTTCCACCCCGAACAACATTGACAGGGCACCCGCGCACGCGGAACCCGTCACCAGCGCGGGAATCACGCGGAACGGGTCGCGCGCGGCATACGGGATCGCGCCCTCGCTGATGAAGGCGAGGCCGAGCACGGCGGTGGGGCGCGCCGCCTGGCGTTCGTCCCGCGTGAATCGCGACGGGAAGAGCCATGCCGCGAGCGCGATACCCAACGGCGGCGTCATGCCTGCGGCCATCGTGGCCGCCATCGGCGTGTAGACCTGCGCGCCGATCAGCCCGGTGCTGAAGGCATACGCAGCCTTGTTGATGGGGCCGCCCATGTCAAACGCCATCATGCCGCCCAGCAGCGCGCCCAGCGGGACCGCGTTCGCGCCTTGCATGCCGCGCAGCCAGGTCGTCAGGGATGCAAGCAGCGCAGCAACCGGCGCGCCCACCACATACAGCATCACCAAGCCCGTCAAAAGGCACCCGAGCACGGGCAGGATCAGCACCGGTTTCAGCCCTTCCAGGTTGCGCGGCAGCTTCAGCCAGCGGTTGAGCGCCTCGGTGCCATAGCCGGCGACGAAACCGGCCACGATGCCACCAAGAAACCCGGCGCCCAGGCTGGCGGCGAGCATGCCTCCGACCATCCCGGGTGCGATGCCCGGCCGGCTGGCGATCGAATACGCGATGTATCCGGCGAGCACGGGCACCATCAAGGCAAACGCGGACTTGGCACCGATCTGGAACAGCGCGCCGCCAAGCGTATGGCTGGCCGAGGCGTCCGTCACGTAGATGCCGCCGAGGGCGAACGCCAGTGCAATCAGGATGCCCCCCGCCACCACGAAGGGCAGCATGAACGACACACCAGTCATCAGGTGCTTGTACGGGCCGGTGCGCTGCTGTTCAGCCGCGGCGGCCGCGGTGCCCGCCAATTGCGCCGTCCCCGCGCCTTCTAGCGAGGCTTCGTCGAAGGCCCGGCGGATCAATGCCTGCCCATCGTGGATGGCCGCCTTGGTGCCGGCGCGGAAGACGCGCTTGCCGGCAAAGCGTGACAGGTCGACTTGCGTGTCGGCCGCGATCAGCACGAGGTCTGCGGTTGCGATGGCATCGGCCGACAGCGTGTTCTGTGCGCCCACCGAACCCTGCGTTTCCACGTGGATCGTGTGACCGAGCGCGCCGGCGGCCTGCGTGAGCGCCTCGGCAGCCATGAAGGTGTGCGCGATGCCGGTCGGGCACGACGTGATGGCGACAATGCGCCGAGCTTGGGTAGCGGATTCTGGCGCGAGCGAGGCGCTATGCATCACGCGGGCCAGTACGGCGCGGGCGTCGGCGAGCACCTCGTCAAGTGTGACTTCAAGCGTACGCGGATTGGCGTCACGGGCGGCGGCATCTGGCGACAGGCCCGCCCAGACAACGGCTTTGGCGGTGGCCAGGGCCGCCGTGTCGACGACCGAGGCGGTGTCCGGGCCGCGCACGTCGACGTCGAGCTTGTAGCCGGATTCGCGCGCCGCGTGGCGCAGGGCTGCGCCGGCGAGCATCGCGCGGGTGGTGCGGCCGTCTGCACCGAGAATTGCCAGCAGGTTTGCCATGATCGGCTCCTTGAGTGCGTTGAGCGTGTGGCGATGCGATGGTCGGGCGTCAGGCCACGCGCTGCATCTGGACGGCGGCGGCGCGTTCGCGCACCTGCCCCGGGGGCGGGAGGTGCGGGCCCAGGCGCTGGAGCTTGCACGCGGCGAAGGCCACCGATAGACGCACGGTTTCTTCCATGCCCGCTCCGGCATGCCAGCCGGCCAGCACGCCGGCCACCATGGCGTCACCCGCGCCGACGGTGCTGGCGGCGCGCACCGGCGGCAGACTCGCCTGCCAAGTGCCGTCTGCCGTGACGAACAGCGCGCCTTCCTCGCCGAGCGACACGATGACCTGCGCCACGCCCCGCGCGTGGACGGCGCGTGCCACGTCCACCGTTTCAGCCAGCGTCGGCAGCGATGTACCCGCCCACAGTTCCAGTTCGTGCCGATTGGGCTTGATGGCCGTCGGCAGCTCGTCGCGAGGCGCGGCCAGGACCTGTGCGAGCGGGGCGCCGCTCGTGTCGACCAAGGTCGGTACGCCGCGGCGATTCAGCCGCGCCAGCAATCTCACGTAGGTATCCGGCGGCAAACCTCCCGCCAGGCTGCCGCACAGCGCAGCGCCGGCAATGTCGGCGAGCGCGTGAATGCGGTCGCACAGCGCGCCGAAGTCGGCCGGCGTGGCGTCAATGCCAGGCAGGTTGATGTCGGTGGTCTGTCCGTCTGCCTGGTCGCTGATCTTGATGTTGGTGCGATTGGTGCCGGGCACGCGGCAGAAGCTGTCGACCACGCCCTTGCGCGCAAACAGCGCCTCGAACAGTTCAGCATTGGCGTCGCCGAGGAGCCCCGTGGCAATCACCGGCACCTGCCAGTCGGCGAGGCAGGCAGCGACGTTGACGCCCTTGCCGCCGGCCTGTTGGGCGACGCTGCTGCCGATGTTGACGCGGCCGCGTTCGAGGCGCTCCAGCCCGACGGTCATGTCGATGGCCGGGTTGAGCGTGACGGTGACGATGCGCGACGGGCGGCTCATGCGGCCTTCTCCTCGCCACCGCCTTGCATCGGGAAGGCGGTTTCCAGGGCGCGCACTTCCTGGGCGGAAGCGCAGGCCAGCGCGCGTTCTGCGAGCTGCGACAGCGCGCGGAGGTGCGCCTCGCGCAGCCGCGCCTTGACCGGCGCAATATCGCGGGGGCTCATCGACAACTCGTGCACGCCAAGTCCCGTCAGCAGCAATGCTCCGAACGGGTCTCCGGCGAGCCCGCCGCATACGCCGACCCAGCGCCCGTGGCGCGCGGCGCCTTGCACCGTCTGCTGGATCAGACGCAGCACGCTCGGGTGCAGGCTGTCGGCCTCAGCGGCGAAGTCGGGATGCTGGCGATCGATCGCGAGTGTGTATTGCGTGAGGTCGTTCGTCCCGATGGAGAAGAAGTCAACGTGCTCGGCCAGCCGATCGGCCAGCAGCGCGGCAGCCGGCACCTCCACCATGATGCCCAGCGGCACCGTCGGCGCGTCGAGTTCAGTGCGGATGCGTTCGCAGGCGGCGCGAAGGGCGGTCACCTCCTCCAGCGAGGTGATCATCGGAAACATGATCGACAGGGCGGCCGGCTCGCCGACATCGCGGGCGGCTCGATAAAGCGCGCGCAATTGCGGCTCCATGAGGTCGGGCCGGCGCAGCAGCAGCCGCGCACCGCGCACGCCGAGGAACGGGTTCTCTTCCGTCGGCAGGTTCAGATGCGGAACCTGCTTGTCGCCGCCGATGTCCAGCGTGCGCACGATCAGCGGACGGCCGCCAAGGGCCTTGAGCATGGCGGCGTAGACCGCGTATTGCGTGTCTTCGTCGGGCGCATGGTCGCGTTCGAGGAACAGGAATTCGGTGCGCATCAGGCCCACGCCTTCCGCGCCGAGCGCGAGCGCTCCGACCGCCTGTGCGGGCAGGTTGACGTTGGCGGCGATCTCCACCGTGTGGCCGTCGCACGTGCGCGCGGGCAGGCCTCGCTCCGCCTCCTCGCGCTGCGTGCGTGCGGCGTCTTCCTGCAGCCAGGCGCGGGCGCTCGCGATGCTGGCGTCGTCGGGATCGAGCACCAGACGGCCGCCCGTCCCGTCGATGATGGCTTGCGTGCCCGTCGCCACATCAAGCACGGCAGGGCCGGCGGCCACGACGGCCGGGATGCCGAGCGTGCGCGTCAGGATGGCCGTGTGCGAGGTCGGACCGCCTTGCGCCGTGACGATGCCGATGATGCGTCGCGTATCGAGCGCCGCCGTATCCGAAGGCGACAGATCCGCCGCCACCAGGATGCAGGGCGTGTCGGGCAGCGTTTGCGCTGCACTGCGCAGCGACGGATCGATATGGCCGAGCACGCGGCGCCCCACGTCGCGCAGATCTGCCGCGCGCGCTGCGAGCAGCGGGTTGCCAAGCGCGCCCAGTCGTTCGGCCAGACGCTCGACGGCCTGATGCCAGGACCACGCCACGCCGTGGCCTTCGACCATGGCCTGGCACGTCAGCGTCATGAGGTCGCTGTCGCCCAGCAGTTCGGCCTGGGCCTTGAAGATGCCCGATTCGGCTTCGCCCAGGCGAGCGGCGGTGTCGCGTGCCAGGGCTTCCAGCTCGGCGCGCGTGCGGGCCAGCGCCGCGTCCAGCAGATCGCCACCGGTGGTCAGTGCGACGGGATGGTCGGGCACGGTCGACGCGCCGTGCTGCAGCATGTGGATGGGGCCGATCGCCAAGCCAGGGCTCGCCGCAATGCCGCCGATGGCGGGCAACGCCGCGTCGGCTTGCCAGCCGTGCGCGGTCTGTCGGGTGCGGGCCGCCTGCGTGCCGCGCGCCGCCTGGACACGTTCCTGCGCCGTCAGACCTCGGATGGTCAGCAGCAGCGCGTCGAGCGCGGCCCCGGCGTCGGGGCCTTCCGCAGAGAGGCTGAGCTTGGCGCCGGCCGCCAGCCCCAATTGCAGCAACGCCACGAGATTCTTGGCATCGGCGGTTTCGTCGCCATGGCGGACTTGCACCCGCGCGGCAAAGCGACGCGCGGTTTCGACCCACTGCGCGGCCGGGCGGGCGTGCAGGCCACTCGGGTATTCCAGCGTCAAGGTGCGCTGCTCGGCGAGGTCGGTGCCAGGAGTGTCGGCGGCGGGCGCGGGTGCGTCGCTGGAGAGTGCGGCGACAAGTTCTTCAGCATTCTGCGTGGTGAAGAGATGCCGCAGGCGCGCGTCGTCATTCAGCAGCCGCGTCAGTCGGCGCAGCAGCGTGATGTGTTCGTCCGACTGCGCGGCAATGGCAAACACCAGGTGCGTCGTTTGGCCCGGGTGCCACTCCAGCCCGTCAGGAAACTGCAGCACCGCAATGCCCGTCTGGCGGATCAGGTGGCGGTCCTCGCCCATGCCGTGCGGAATGGCGACGCCGTGGCCGAGAAACGTGTTGGCCACGGTTTCGCGGCGCAGGAGGCTGTCGATATAGGCGGGATCGATGCAGCCGGCGTCGGCCAGCAACTGGCCGGCAGCGCGGATGGCGCTTTCCTTGTCGGTGGCGCGTTGCTGCAGACGGATGCGTTCGGCGCAGATCAGGGCGGAAGCCATGCGGCGGGGGTCTCCTGCGGCTGCCGTGCTCGAAGGCCCGGCATGCGTGTCGTCAATGATCGCGAATTGAAATCGATTACAGTGCGGGTGTCAATGTGCGGCGCGATACAAAGTGACGTCTGCCCCAGTATCTAAGGGGTTTTCCCTAGGTGGGCAAGACGTTGGTGACGATGCGGTCATTAGATATGATGGCAACTTTCATGGAAACGATTTCAGCATGACGGTTCGAATCAAGGACGTGGCGGCGGCAGCGGGGGTGTCGGTGGCAACCGTGTCGCGCGCGCTCGCGGGCGGCCCCGTCAGCGCGGAACTGCGCCGACGCGTCGATGCGGCGGTGGCGGCGTCCGGGTATCGGCCGAACCTGTCAGCGCGGCGGCTGCGCTCGCAGCAGGCGCAGACCGTCGGGCTGATCGTCTCCGACATCCGCAATCCGTTTTTCACCAGCGTCAGCCGGGCGGTGGAAGACGCGGCCTATGCCGCCGGCCTGCGCGTCATCCTGTGCAATTCCGATGAAGACCCGGAGAAGGAAGCGATGTACCTGCGCCTGATGGAAGAGGAGCGCGTGACCGGCGTGATCCTCTCGCCGACGCGCGGCATTGCCGAAGCGCAGCAACCCGTGGATCTCGGCTACCCGGTCGTGCTGATCGACCGCGCCGGACCCACATGCGGTACCGATGCCGTCGTGCTCGACAACCAGCAGGCCGCGCAAGCGCTGGCCGAGCACCTTGCCGCGCAGGGTTACCGGCGTATCGGCGGCCTGTTCGGGCGCACGAGCAGCACAGGCGCCGAGCGGCAGGCCGGATTCGCGACGGCGCTGGCACGCCACGGCATCACCGCCGAGGCACGCTTCATCCTGCCGACGGCCGAGGCTGCGGAGGCCGAGACGCTGGCGTGGCTGTCCGGCGTGGAACGTGATCGCCCCGACGCGCTGGTCGCGAGTAACGCGCAATCGCTGCTCGGCGTGCTGCGTGCGTTGCGGCGGCTGTCGCTCGACGTGCCGCGTGACATCGCCGTGGCGGGCTTCGACAACGAGCCCTGGACCGAACTCGCCGGCCCGGGCATCACCGTGATCGAGCAGCCGGTCTACGACATCGGTCGCATGGCAATGGCCATGCTGCAGGAGCGCCTCGGGCAGCCCACCTTGCCGACGCGCCGTGTGCTGCTCACGGGTCGGCTCGTCCCGCGCGGCTCTACGCCGCTGCGAAGCCCCTAGCGGGCGATTACAATTTCCGGATACCCGCGGCGGTGCGTCGACGCCGAATGCACCCGCCGCCCCCCACTCCGGAGCCTCCCTGATGTCCACCCAAGTCATCCGTGCCGCCTGCCCGCACGACTGCCCCGACACCTGCGCCTTGCTTGTCACCGTCGAAGATGGCCGCGCCACCCGCGTGCAGGGCGATCCGGACCACCCGACGACGGCCGGCGTGCTCTGCACCAAGGTCAATCGGTATGCAGAACGCACGTACCACCCCAACCGCCTGTTGACGCCGATGAAGCGCGTAGGCGCCAAAGGCGAGGGCAAGTTCGAACCGATTTCCTGGGACGAGGCCATCGACACCATCGCCACGCGCCTGGGCGAGATTGCGGCACGCAACCCGGAGGCCATCCTCCCGTACAGCTACGCCGGCACGATGGGCCTGGTGCAGGGGGAAAGCATGGCCGCGCGCTTCTTCCACAAGCTCGGAGCGTCGCTGCTGGATCGCACGATCTGCGCGTCGGCCGGGGCGACGGCGCTGCGCTACACGTACGGTGCGAGCCTCGGCATGGACATCGAGCACGTGCAGGACGCCAAGCTGATCCTGATCTGGGGCGCCAATCCGATCGCGTCGAACCTGCATTTCTGGACGCGCGCGCAGGAAGCCAAACGGCGCGGCGCCACGCTCGTCGCCATTGATCCGTATCGCTCGCTGACGGCCGAGAAGTGCCATCGCCATCTGGCGGTGCGCCCCGGTACCGATGCGGCGCTGGCGTTGGCGATGATCCACGTGTTGATTCGCGACGATTTGCTCGACCACGATTACATCGCCAATCACACGCTCGGTTTCGAGGCGCTGCGTGAGCGCGCGCAGCAATACACGCCGGAATACGCAGCGACGCTGTGTGGGGTGGACGCGGCGGATATCGAGTGGCTCGCCAAGCTGTACGGCACGACCGTCGTGCGCGACAAGCAGCCTGCGGCCATTCGCCTGAACTACGGCATGCAGCGCGCGCATGGCGGCGGGCAGGGGGTGCGCGCGGTCGCGTGCCTGCCGTCGCTGGTGGGCGCGTGGCGGGATGCAGCGGGCGGCCTGCAACTATCGACGTCCGGTTTCTTCCCCATCGACAATGCGAAGCTGCAGCGTCCTGACCTGCTGCCGAGCTGGCCGGCGCTGCCCCGCACGATCAACATGAGCACCATCGGCGATGCGCTGCTGCATGCGGGCGATGCGTCGTTTGGCCCAAAGGTCGAGGCGGTGGTTGTCTACAACAGCAACCCCGTGGCGGTGGCGCCGGACTCGCGCAAGGTCGCCGCCGGCTTTGCGCGCGAAGACCTCTTCACGGTGGTGCTGGAGCACTTCCAGACCGACACGGCCGACTACGCCGACATCCTGCTGCCGGCCACCACGCAGCTCGAACATGTCGATGTGCACAAGGCTTACGGTCACACCTACGTGCTGGCCAACAACGCTGCCATCGCGCCGATGGGGCAGTCGTTGCCGAACACGGAGATCTTCCGTCGCATTGCCCGGCGCATGGGTTTTGACGACGCCTGCTTTGCCGACTCGGACGACGATATCGCCAGCCAGGCCGTGCGCCGTGATGATGCGGCCGCCGCACACATCGATTGGGCCACGCTCAAGCGCGACGGCTGGCAGAAGCTGGCGCACCCGGCCGCGCCGCTGGCACGTGGCGGCTATCGCACGCCGTCAGGCCGCTGCGAGTTCTATTCCGAGCAGATGGCCAACGACGGACTCGACCCGCTGCCCGGCTATGTGCCGCCGTACGAATCGGCAATCAGCACGCCCGAGTTGGCCAAGCGTTATCCGCTGTCGATGATTTCGCCGCCGGCGCGCAACTTCCTCAACTCCACCTTCGTCAACGTCGACAGCCTGCGCAGCACCGAAGGCGAGCCGCATCTCGATATCCATCCCGACGACGCGAATGCACGCGGCGTCGTCGATGGCGAGCTTGTCCGCATCTTCAACGATCGCGGCACCATGCAGGCGCGCGCCCGCGTGACCGACCGTGCGCGGCGTGGCGTGGTCGTCGGCCTGTCGATCTGGTGGAAGAAGCTCGCGCCCGACGGCACCAACGCCAACGAGCTGACCAGCCAGCGCCTGACCGACATGGGCCGTGCGCCCACCTTCTACGATTGCCTGGTCGAGGTCGCGCCGTTGGCTCCGGCCGCCTGACGGAGCCATCATGCGTGCCGCACGCGCGCTGTGCCTTGCGCTGTCGCTTGCCGGTTCGGCGTTACTGGCCGGCTGCGACACCGTCGGTTATTACTTCCAGTCGGTCAGCGGACATCTCTCGCTGATGGCGCAGCGTGAGTCGATCGACCAGGCCATCGACAATGCTCGGCAAGCCCACAACGACAAGCTCGCCAAGCGGTTGGAAGATGCGCGCAGCATCCGCATCTATGCCTCGCGCGAGCTGGGCCTGCCAGACAACGGCAGCTATCGCGTCTATGCCAATCTCAAGCGTCCCTTTGCGGTGTGGAATGTATTTGCCGCGCCTGAGTTATCGGTCAAGCTCAAGGAATGGTGTTTCCTCGTCGTCGGCTGCGTGACGTATCGCGGGTACTACGACCGCAACGCCGCCATGGCCTATGCCGACACGCTGCGTGCCCAAGGCCTGGACGTGGATGTGGCCGGCATTCCTGCGTATTCCACACTGGGCTATTTCGACGACCCGCTGCTCAACACCTTCGTCGGCCTGCCGGAAGGCGAGTTGGCGCGGCTGATTTTTCATGAGCTGGCGCATCAGGTTGTCTACGCCAAGGGCGATACCGCGTTCAACGAATCGTTTGCCACCGCCGTCGAAACCATTGGCGTCGAACGCTGGCTGGCGGATGCCGCCACGCCCGAAATTCGCGCGGAATACGCTACGTACGACGCCCGCCGCGTACAATTCCGCGCCCTGCTGCTGGAGTACCGCAACCGGCTCGAGGCGCTGTATGCCAGCCCTGTGTCGGACGACGAGAAGCGCGCCGGAAAACGCGCCATCTTCGCGAGCCTGCAGGCCGATTACGCCAAGCTGAAAGCAAGTTGGGGCGGTTATACCGGTTACGACCGCTGGTTTGCGCAGCCGCTGTCCAACGCGCATCTGGGCGCAGTCGCGAGCTACCTGGAATGGGTGCCGGCGTTCACGGCGCTGTATCACCGTGATGGCGGCGACTGGGCGCGCTTCTATGCCGATGTCAAAGCCATGGCACGCGAATCCAAACCACAGCGCGAGGCCGCTCTGCGATTACTGGCGCTTCCCGCGATGGCGACGTCGGCAAGCGTCATCCAAAAGTGATGCCAACAGCGGTTTAGGCGTCCGTTTCAAGCAGGCCCGGCAGGCTGAGGGAACTGTCTAAGTTATTGTTTTGACACGCACATCCGCGTAGGATGCCGAAAAAAACGAACGACCATTCGAAAAATCGACAATCGCCAGGAGACACACCCATGGATAAGCCGTGGCTGAAGCAATATCCCGCCGGGGTGCCGGCCGAGATCGATGCATCGCAGTATCGATCGCTGGCCCATCTGCTTGAGGATTCCTTCCAGAAGAACCGTAACCGCCGTGCATTTGAATGCATGGGAAAGGTGCTGACCTACGGCGAGCTGGATACGCTTTCGCGCCAACTGGCGGCGTGGCTGCAATCGCGCGGTCTGGCGCTTGGCGCGCGCGTCGCGTTGATGATGCCGAACGTGTTGCAGTACCCCGTGGCGCTGGCCGCCGTGCTGCGTGCCGGCTATGTGGTCGTCAACGTCAATCCGCTTTACACCCCGCGCGAACTGGAACACCAGCTCAAGGACAGCGGCGCCGAAGCCATCATCATCCTTGAGAATTTCGCGACGACGCTGCAGCAGGTGCTGCCCAATACGCCGGTCAAACACATCGTGGTGGCCAGCATGGGCGACTTGCTGGGCGGGCTGAAGGGCATGCTGGTCAATTTCGTCGTGCGCAGCGTCAAGAAGATGGTGCCGGCGTGGGAACTGCCCAACTGCATCCGCTTCAACACCGCGCTGGAAGAAGGCGCCAAGCAGACGCTCAAGCCGACTTCCGTCGGCCCCGACGACGTGGCCTTCCTGCAATACACGGGCGGCACGACCGGCGTGTCGAAGGGTGCGACGCTGCTGCATCGGAACATCGTCGCGAACGTGTTGCAATCGGAAGCCTGGATGAACCCGGCGCTCACCAAGCCTGGTCGCGATGGCCGCATGCTGGCCGCCGACGAAGAGATCGTCACGATCACCGCGCTGCCGCTGTATCACATCTTCGCGCTGACGGTGTGCTGCCTGCTGTCGATGCGCAAGGGCGGGCTGGCCGTGCTGATCCCGAATCCGCGGGACATCCCGGGCTTCATCAAGGTGCTCAAGCAGTACCGCTTCCACATGTTCCCGGCCGTGAACACGCTGTACAACGCGCTGCTGAACAACCCCGAATTCAAGGATGTGGACTGCTCGAACCTGCGTGTGGCCAACGGTGGCGGCATGGCGGTGCAGGAGGCCGTGGCCAAGAAGTGGCTCGAGGTGACGGGGTGCCCGATCATCGAAGGCTATGGTCTGTCGGAAACCTCGCCGTCGGCCATCTGCAACCCCACGGATACCGATAAGTTCTCGGGTACCGTCGGCCTGCCGATTCCTGGCACGGAAATCGCCATTCGCGACGACGAAGGCCGCGACTTGCCGATCGGCCAGCCGGGCGAAATCTGCATCCGCGGCCCGCAAGTCATGGCTGGTTACTGGAAGCGCCCGGACGAGACCGCCAAGGTCATGTACGCCGACGGCTTCTTCAAGACCGGCGACGTCGGCGTGATGGACGAGCGCGGTTACACCAAGATCGTCGATCGCAAGAAGGACATGATTCTGGTGTCGGGCTTCAACGTGTACCCGAACGAGATCGAAGGCGTGGTGGCGATGTGCCCGGGCGTGCTGGAAGTGGCCGCCGTGGGCGTGCCCGACGTCCACTCGGGCGAGGTGGTGAAGCTGTTCGTGGTGCGCCGCGACCCGACGCTCACAGAACAGAAGCTGCAGGAGTTCTGCAAGGACCAGCTCACCGGTTACAAGCGCCCCAAGTTCATCGAGTTCCGCAACGAGCTGCCGAAGACCAACGTCGGCAAGATCCTGCGCCGTGAACTGCGCGACGAGGCGATGAAGAAGCGTGCCTGAGTCTGCGTCGCTGCAAAGAAAAGGCCGCGATTCGTCGCGGCTTTTTTTTGGCGCACCACAGGAACGTATGGCCGGGGTCAACCCACGTACAGGAGGATGCTGACGAACTGGCACGCACTGCCGGCCAATACGAACAGGTGCCAGATGCCGTGGAAGTGCCTCACCTTCTCGTCAAAGAGAAAGAAGGCGATACCGGCCGTATACAGCGCGCCACCGGCTACCACCCACCACAGGCCCGGTGCGGGCAGCGCTGCCGCCAGCGGCTCCATGGCAATCAGCACCAGCCAGCCCATCACCACGTAGATCAGCAGGGAAAACAGGCGCGTGCGGCGGCCGATCCAGAGTTCCTGCGCAATCCCGATGGCCGCCAGTGCCCAGTTGATGCCGAACAGCGCCCAACCCCAGGGGCCGCGCAGCGTGACCAGCGCAAACGGCGTGTAGCTCCCGGCGATCAGCAAATAGATGGCGCAATAGTCGAGGCGCTGGAACAGGCTCTTGGCCGGCCCGCGCAGGCTGTGATACAGCGTGGAGATCGTGTAGAGCAGGACGAGCGTCGTGCCGTAGACCACGGAACTGACGACCTTCCACGCGTCGTGGTGCAGGGCGGACGACGTTACCAGAACGGCCATGCCAGCGGCGGCAAGGATGGCCCCGGCCAGGTGGCTGAAGCCGTTGAAACGTTCTCCGCGATACATACGCTGATCTCCAGGAAAAGCCGGTTCTCCCTACAATGCTCCAATGCCCGGCACCGATCTCAAAATCACCCCCCAATTGTCTATTCCGGAGTCCGAGCTGGTCGAGCGCTTTGTGCGCGCAAGCGGAGCGGGTGGCCAGAACATCAACAAGGTATCGACGGCGGTGGAGTTGCGCTTTGACATCGCCCAATCGCCGTCGTTGCCGGAGGCATTGCGGGCTCGCTTGTTGGGAAAGCGCGACCGCCGCTTGACCGACGAGGGCGTGATTGTGATTGATGCTCAACGGTTTCGCACGCAAGACCGCAACCGCCAGGATGCCCGCGAACGTCTGGCGGCGTTCATCGCGACGGGGCTTTCGGTGCCGAAGTCGCGGATCGCCACCAAGCCTACGCGCGCTTCCAAGACGCGCCGTCTGGAAGGCAAGCGCGCGCGGCGACGTCAAGCGTGGTCGCTCCGGCCGCCACTCGTGGGATTGAGAGCGTCGCTATGCGCGGTCCTTACATCAGCCGGGTATCCCGCGTTTCACGCATGCAAAGCACGCCGATCAGGCTGACCACCGCGGCCGCCGACACATACATGCCCACCCAGCTCAGGCCGCCTTGCTGAGCCAGCTTCTGCGCGATGTAGGGCGCAATCGACGCCCCTAGAATGCCGCCCAGGTTGTACGACACGCCGGCCCCGGTGTAGCGCACGTTGGTCGGGAACAGCTCCGGCAGCAGCGCGCCCATCGGAGCGAAGGTCACGCCCATCAGGAACAGTTCGATGATGAGGAACAGGGCCACCAGCGGTGTCTGCCCACTCCCCAGCAGCGGCGCCATCGTGAAGCCCGACAAAATGGCGGCGATGATGCCGACGATCAGCACCGGCTTGCGCCCAAAGCGGTCGGACGCCCATGCCGACAGCGGCGTCGCCAGCCCCATGAACACCACGGCCAGGCACAGCAGACCCAGAAAGCTCGGGCGCGAGAAATGCAACGTGCCCACGCCGTACGACAGCGAAAATACCGTCGAGATATAAAACAGCGTGTAGCAGACGACCATGGCCAGTGCGCCCAGCAGCGTCGGCCACCAGTGGTGCGCCAGCAGCGTGGCGACCGGCACCTTCACGCGCTCCTGCCGGTCGATGGCTGCCTGGAAGGCGGGGGTCTCAGCGATCTTCAATCGCACATACAAGCCCAGTGCCACCAGCACTGCGCTGACCAGGAACGGCACGCGCCAGCCCCAGCTGCGGAACTGCTCATCGGACAGTGCGATCGCCAGCCCGAAGAAGAGACCGTTCGAAGCCAGGAAACCGACCGACGGGCCGAGCTGCGGAAACATGCCGAACCAGGCGCGTTTGCCGGCTGGTGCGTTCTCGGTGGCCAGCAGCGCCGCGCCGCCCCATTCACCACCCAGCCCGATGCCCTGGCCGAAGCGCAGGATGCACAGCAGGATCGGTGCGAGCGTGCCGATGCTGTCGTACCCCGGCACGAGTCCGATCAGCGTGGTCGAAATGCCCATCACCAGCAGAGACGCCACCAGCGTCGACTTGCGCCCGATGCGATCACCAAAGTGGCCGAACAGAAACGAGCCGATCGGCCGCGCGATGAACGCGATACCAAACGTGACGAACGCCGACAGCGCTTGTGCCGTGGCGGACCCATGCGGAAAGAACACGGGGCCGATGACCAGCGCCGCGGCTGTCGCATAGACATAGAAATCGTAAAACTCGATGGCCGTGCCGATGAAGCTGGCGAAGACGACGCGCGAGCGGCTGGTGTCGGTGGCCGCCCCGGGGGCGGAGGGCGCCATGGTTGAAGAGGTCGAAGAGGACATGCGGGTCTCCGGTAAGGTTCGCGTTGTTGTCGTTCTGATGCGCCGCGCGTTGCTTTACTGTCGGCTTGCCATCCAGCGGCGGGCTCGATCGCAGGAGCGTAGCGCGCGGCCATGCAAAAAGGCACCCGAAGGTGCCTTCCTGCGCCCGCCAAGGAGAGGGGCGGCGGGCAACAACAAACTGCGTGTCAGAACTTGTGACGCAGGCCGATCGCCACGCCGACCTGGTTATCCGAGTTTGGCGTGATGAAGTACGTCTGCGATGCCGCCGGCAGATAGCCCACCGACGTTTGCGCGCCCGTTGCCGGGTTCGTTACATAGCCGATCGAATCCCAGTTCAGCGACGCATTGCGTGCATACGCGGCGCTCAGATACACGTCGGTGCGCTTGGAGAAGTTGTAGTCGGCGATGAACTGCCACTGCTGCGGATTACGCGGGTTGACCGTTGCCCCGCCGATGGTCGCTTCCTTGATCTTGTCGTAGTAGTACGCCAGCGTCAGGCCCAGCGCAGGCGTCACCTGGTAGTTCACGCCAGCCCAGTAGTAGTCGTCGCGGTGCGGCAGCAGAGCCAGCGTGGCACCAGATGAGGCCGTGTCGGTCTTGCCGTAGCGATAGCCACCCATGAGTTTGACCGGGCCCATCGTGTAGCTGGCGGCAATGGCGGCGCGCTTGTCCTTGGCGTACTCGTTGCCGGGGCCGCCCAGAGCTTCGGCTGCCGTCAGCACCTTCACTTCGTCATAGGCGATACCCAGGCCGAACGGGCCGCCAAAGTAGTTTGCGCCCACGCCGTACGCCGAGTTGGCGGTCTGGCTGCCTGCGCGTTCGCCGAACGCCCAGTGGCCTTCCACCGTCACCGGGCCGAATGCGCCGGTGTACTTGATCATGTTGTCTTCGCGGAAGTTCGGACCGAGCTGGCCGACCACCGGCTCATACTGCGTGGCGTAACCGGTCGGCGAGAAGTTCGCCATCATGTCGAAGATCGTGGTGTATTGCCGACCCAGCGTGATCTTGCCCCAGTTGCCCTGCAAACCGACAAACGCCTGCCGGCCGAACAGGCGTCCGCCCTGCTGCAGCGTGCCGGTGTCCATGGCGAAGCCCGATTCCAGCACGAACAGGCTCTTGAGACCGCCACCGATGTCTTCGACGCCGCGCAAGCCCCAGCGGTTGGAAGACAGGCCGCCGGCCTGCATCGCCAGGCGCGAGCCGCTGCTGCCCGGTATGACCACCCCCGCAGCCGTTACGGCTTGCGCGTGGTTGACGTACTCAATGTTGGCGTCGACCACGCCATACAGCGTCACACTCGACTGAGCCTGCGCAACACCCGCAAACGTGCCCAGTACTGCCAATGCCAGCAGCGATTTCTTCATCGGTCGGTCTCCAGATCTTTATTTATTGCGTTCAGTGGCAGGCAGACCCTCCGTTCTTGTCTTCCCGCCCCATGACTTTCAAACGAAGTCGCCGACTAATGTAGCAACGTGGTACTGGGCTCGGTCGAAATTTGCGAACGAATGTTCGTAAACGAGCGTTTGCTGTCTGATCCCGGCAACAGGCTGTTTCCGAATTTGAAATAGATCGGCGATGTGTACGGTCGATTCCTTGCGGTTTTGGATGCGATCCGCGTGCCAACAGGGTTATCCCGTACTGTTGTGTTTGGGCGGCCGGGTTCTGATCGGACGCAAGATCCCGCCCGGTGTCGGCCTTACAATGGCGATTGCGCCGCACGCCATTGCCGGCGGTGCCCGTACTCATGCTCGACCGCTTCATCCCCGAATTCGACCGTGCCCTGCGCGCTGTGGCAGGCTTCACCCGCGCCAGCCGACCGAACCCCGCAGATGCCGTAATCGCGTCCGCCGCCTCCGCAAATACGGCCGACAACGCGACCAAGCTTTCCGAGGCCGACCGCCGCCATGCCGCCGGCCTGATGCGCGTGAACCATGTCGGCGAGGTTTGCGCCCAAGCCTTGTACCAGGGGCAAGCGCTGTTTGCCCGGGATCCGGCAATCCGGGCCCAGCTCGACGAAGCCGCGCGCGAAGAAGAGGACCACCTCGCCTGGTGCGCCCAGCGCCTGCAGGAATTGAACGATCGCCCGAGCCTACTGAACCCGCTGTGGTATGCCGGCGCTTTCGCGATCGGCGCGCTTGCCGGACGCCTCGGCGATAAGATCAGTCTCGGCTTCGTCGCAGAGACCGAGCGCCAGGTCGAGCATCACCTCGATGGCCATCTCGATAAATTGCCCGAGCAGGACACCCGCTCGCGCGCCATCGTCGCCCAGATGCGCGACGATGAAATCCGCCACGGCGATAACGCGCGCCAAGCCGGTGGCATCGATCTGCCTGCGCCCATCCGCCAGGCTATGCGCGCCGCATCGCGCGTCATGACCGCCACCGCTTACCGCATTTGACACACCTGTCGCGCCTGGCGGCCCGACGACAAACCGCACGCTCCTCCATTCGCCGGAGCGTGACCACCCGCGCTCTGCCCCTTTCCGCCGGGGCGCTGTCGCTTGCCGTTCTCTCACGTGGTTTCTACATAAACCGCGCTATCTCCTTCATTTGATTGGGAAAAGTCGCGCACCGTTCTTGGGCGGGTGCGCTAAGTCATTGTTCTGATTGCAAATTTTCCGCCTCACAGGGCTGTGCAAGCCTTGACCGCCTAAAGTCGTTCCTCTAAAGTGGGAAACAGTGTCAGAAAGTGTAGTTTTGTGGTTTGAAAGGGCCGTTTGCAGGCCAGTTGACGACAAGGTGAGTGGCGAACAAGTCGCTGCGCGGAGAGAGAAACCAACGTGTTCCAGGGTGCGTCGGCGCTGACGCTGGATGCCAAAGGGCGGATGTCCATTCCGTCGCGGCACCGCGAAGCGCTTCAGCTGCAGGCCGAGGGCCGGGTGACTGTGACCAAGCACCCGGACGGTTGCCTCATGCTGTTTCCGCGCCCGGAGTGGGAGCGTTTTCGCGAGCGCATCGCTGCACTCCCGATGGAGGCCCACTGGTGGAAACGGATCTTCCTGGGTAGCGCCGCCGACGTCGAACTCGATACCGCCGGCCGCGTCCTCATCACCCCCGAACTGCGCGCGGCCGCCTCCCTTGAACGTGACGTGATGCTGCTCGGCATGGGCAGCCACTTTGAAGTCTGGGACGCCGCCACGTACACCGCGAAGGAGCAAGCCGCCATGGCGCAAGGCATGCCCGACGCCCTCAAGAATTTCTCCTTTTGATGACGCGCGATGACAACCCAAACCAGTACGGGACTGCGCCATCAAACGGTGCTCTTAGACGAAGCGGTCGATGCGCTCATCTGGCGCGACGACGGTATCTATATCGATGGAACCTTCGGGAGAGGCGGGCACAGCCGGCGCATCCTGGAACGGCTGGGGCCCGGCGGCAGACTTGTCGCCTTCGACAAGGACCCGGCAGCAATCACCGAAGCGGGCACCGTAGAGGATGCCCGCTTCGCTATTGAGCATGACAGCTTCGCGCAGATGGCCCAGTGCCTGGATGCGCGCGGCATTGAACGGGTGGCCGGCGTGCTGCTCGATCTCGGCATCAGTTCGCCGCAGATTGACGAAGGCGAACGTGGCTTCTCGTTCCGGATGGATGGCCCGCTCGACATGCGGATGGACACCACGCGCGGCATTACCGCAGCCCAATGGCTGGCCGAGGCTGATGAGCGCGACATTGCGAGGGTGATACGGGACTATGGGGAAGAACGGTTTGCTGTACAGATTGCAAAGGCGATTGTTGCTCGCCGGGGCCAATCCGGGGATCGAGGTCCTCTCGATCGCACATCCGAGCTTGCCGCGCTCGTGGCGCAAGCCGTCAAAACACGCGAGAAGGGCCAAGACCCTGCGACCCGCACCTTTCAAGCTTTACGGATTCACGTCAATCAAGAGCTTGCGGACCTCGAAACCGGTCTGAAGGCCGCCTTTGACCGTCTGGAACAGGGGGGACGTCTCGTCGTGATCAGCTTCCATTCGCTGGAAGACCGCATCGTCAAGCGCTTCATGCAGGCGCTGGCGCGCCCGGAGCAATCCGCCGCGCCGGAACTGCGTCGGGCGCCGCTGCGTGCGCATGAGCTGCCGGCGCCGCAGTTGCGCCTGCTCGGCCGCGTGAAGCCGTCGGAGGCGGAAGTGTCGGCCAATCCGCGTGCGCGCTCGGCCATCATGCGCGTGGCCGAGCGTTGCTGACGGCTGCCGACTCGCGGAGACCCACGCCATGAACCGCCTGAACATGTTCCTGCTGATTGCGCTGGTGCTGTGCGCGCTGTCACTGGTCAACGCACAGCATCAGGCGCGGCAACTGTTTGTCGCGCTGGATCGCGCGCAGGCGGAAGAAAAACAACTCAACACCGATTGGTCGCGCTTGCAATATGAACAGAGCGCGCTGGGCAAAAGTGCTCGCATTGCCGACATCGCGAGCAGGCAATTGAAGATGTCGCCCGCGCAGGCGGGTCGCACGCAGTATCTGCAGGGGTTTGCCGACTTGCCGGCGGGTGGAACGTCCTCCATGGCGTCTTCGGCCGCGGCCAGCGCGCCCACGGCTTCCGGAGTCCAGCCATGAGCGGCGCACGCAAATCCAACGGCACCACGGCGCGCGCGCGCCTGGGTCAGTTTTCCGCCAGCCCGGTGCTGGGCCTGCGCCTGCCCATGTGGCGCTCGAAGCTGGTCGTGTTCTTGATGTTCGCAGCATTCCTGGCGCTGATCGGGCGCGCGCTGTGGATTCAAGGCCCCGGCAACCGCTTCTATGAGGCTGAAGGCAAGAAGCGCTTCCAGCGCACGCTGGAATTGCCCGCCACCCGCGGCAAGATTCTCGATCGCAATGGTCTGGTGCTGGCCACGAGCCTGCCGGTCAAGGCCATCTGGGCGGTACCCGAAGACGTGCCCAACAACGTGCCTGGCGAAGACATGATGAAGCTCGCCAAGCTGCTGGGCATGAGCAACAAGGAGCTTTCGGGCAAGCTCGGCGAAGACAAGGGTTTCGTCTACCTCAAGCGTCAGGTGCTGCCGGAGGTGGCCGACCAGATTGCCGCGCTGAAGATCGAAGGCATCTATCAGACGCGAGAGTACAAGCGCTTCTACCCGGAAGGCGAGGCGATGGCGCACATCGTCGGTTTCACGAATGTGGAAGACAAGGGCCAGGAAGGTATGGAACTGGCACGCGAGTCCGACCTTGCAGGTGCTGCCGGGCAGCGTCAGGTGATCAAGGATCGGCTGGGGCGCGTGGTGGAAGACGTGGGCGTGCTCAAGGCCCCGCGTGACGGGCACGACCAGACGCTCTCGATCGACGCCAAGATCCAGTACCTGACCTTCAATGAGCTGAAGGCCGCCATCGAGCGTACCCACGCCAAGGCGGCCAGCGCGATCGTGCTGGATGCTCAGACGGGCGAGGTCCTGGCGCTTGCCAACTACCCGACCTACAACCCGAACGACCGCAGCCGCCTGTCGGGCGAACAACTGCGCAACCGCGTGCTGACCGACACCTTCGAGCCGGGCTCGATGATGAAGCCGATCACCATCAGCTTGGCGCTGCAGCTCAAGCGTGTGACACCCAACACGCTGGTGCAGACCAACGGCAAATACAGCTTCGAAGGCGCGACCATTTCCGACACCGGCAACTACGGCACGTTGACGGTCGCCCAGGTCATCCAGCACTCCAGCAACATCGGCACGACCAAGATTGCGATGACGCTCAAGCCACAGGAAATGTGGGACATGTTCACGAGCGTCGGACTGGGGCAGGCACCGAAGATCGGCTTCCCGGGCGCGGTGGCGGGGCGGCTGCGGCCGGCCAACAAATGGCGCCGCATTGAACAGGCGACGATGTCGTATGGATATGGCCTGTCGGTATCGCTGTTCCAGATTGCGCACGCCTACACCATCTTCGCGCACGATGGCGAGCTGATCCCGATCACGATGTACCGCACCAATGGGCAGCCGCCCCAAGGTGAGCGGGTGATCTCGCCGGAAGTGGCGCGGCAGGTTCGCCAGATGCTTGAGACCGTGACGGCGCCCGGGGGCACGGCCCCCCAGGCGCAAGTGATGGGCTATCGCGTCGGGGGCAAGACCGGTACGGCGTGGAAGCACACCGGACGTGGCTATGACCGCTCCAAATATCGCGCCTCGTTCATTGGTCTGGCGCCGATGTCGAACCCGCGCATCATCGTGGCGGTGAGCGTGGACGAGCCGACGGTGGGTAACCGCTATGGCGGTGGCGCGGCCGGCCCGGTGTTTTCGCAGATCGTGGGCGGCACCCTGCGCGCGTTGAACGTGCCGCCGGATTCGCCGGTGCGCCAGCTTGTGATGACGCCGGACGTGCCGGAAGAGCCCGTCGGGGGCCTGCAATGACGGCCAAGCCAACCTCCGATCGTCCGGCCATCGCGGCGCGCCTCGTGCCCGTGGTGGACTGGCTGCGCGTACAAGCGCCGGCGGGTGCCGACCTCACGAGCGACACGCGCAAGCTCAAGACCGGCGATGTGTTCGTGGCCTACGTGCTCGGCAATGTGCGTCAGCGTGGCGATGGCCGTCCGCATATTCCGCAGGCGATCGAGGCTGGCGCTTCCGCCGTGCTGGCCGAAGCGCATGGCTACACGATGCCCGCAGACGCGCCCGTGCGCATCCTTCCCGTGGACGGCCTGGCGGAACTGGCCGGGCCTCTGGCCGCGCAGTGGTACGGCGTGCCGGGCCCGGAAGCGCTGCGTGTGATCGGTGTAACGGGCACCAACGGCAAGACGTCGTGTTCGCAATGGATCGCGCAGGCGCTGACCAAACACGGCGAGCGTTGCGCAGTGGTGGGTACGCTCGGCACGGGGTTTGTCGATGGACTGGCCGTGACAGGCTTCACCACGCCGGACGCCATCCAGCTCCAGCGCAGCCTCGCCGATCTGCATCGCGCGGGCGCCCGCGCCATCGCCATGGAAGTCTCGTCGCACGGTTTGGAGCAGGGCCGCGTGGATGGCACATGTTTCGACATCGCGGTGTTCACCAACCTGACGCAGGATCACCTCGACTACCACGGCACGATGGCCGAGTACGAACTTGCCAAGGCGCGTCTGTTCGGCTGGCCAGGCCTGCGTGCGGCGGTCATCAACCGCGACGATGCGGCCGGAGTGCGGTTGCTGCAGAACGCCCGCGCCGACATCGAGACCATTGAATACGGCATCGACGGCGAAGCCGCTGCGCAGCACGGCGCCAAGCAATGGCTGCGCGCCAGTAACGTGCGCGCGCACCGCACGGGTACGACGTTCGACGTGGACGGCAGCTTCGGTCACGCGACCGTCCATGCACCGACTCTCGGCCTGTTCAACGTGTCGAATCTGCTGGCTGTGCTTGGCGCACTGCTGGCGGCTGGCGTGCCGTGGCCGGACGCCATTGCGCATCTGGAAAAGCTGCAGCCGGTCAGTGGCCGCATGGAGCGTTTCGGCGGTGAAGATGGTCCGCTCGTGGTAGTGGATTACGCTCACACGCCCGACGCGCTGGAGCAGACGCTACGCGCGCTCGCACCGATTACCGAGGCGCGGGGCGGCAATCTGTGGGCTGTGTTCGGCTGCGGCGGCGACCGCGACCCCGGCAAGCGGCCGCAGATGGGCGCCATCGCCGAGCGCCTGGCGCCGCACGTGGTGCTCACCTCCGACAACCCGCGCAGCGAAGATCCGCAGCACATTCTCGACGAGATCGCCGACGGCATGGAAAACCCGCGCGCCGCCACCCAGATCGAAGACCGCGCCGCTGCCATCCTGCATGCCGTGCGGCACGCCGATGCGCTTGACGTGATCGTCGTGGCTGGCAAGGGACATGAATCGACGCAGGAGATAGCCGGTCGCAAGCGGCCGTTCTCCGACCAGGAACACGTGCGCCTGGCGCTCGCCGCCCGCGGGGTGATTGCATGAGCGCTGCGACCGTGATGATGCACGCCACCGACGCCGCCGCCTGGATGGCCGGCGCCCATCTTGCCGGCCCCGATGCAGCCATCCTGCGCGTGACGACCGACAGCCGCTCCGTGCAGCCCGGCGACCTGTTCGTCGCGCTCATCGGCGAGCGCTTCGATGCACACGACTTCCTGCCCGAAGTGGTGGCGCGTGGCGCTGCTGCCGTGCTGGTGTCACGCCCACCGGCCGCAACGCTGGATATGACCAACGTGGCCGTGCTGACCGTTGCCGATACGCGCATCGGGCTCGGCCAGCTTGCCGCCGGCTGGCGACGCCAGTTCCCGATTCCCGTCGTCGCCGTGACGGGCAGCAACGGCAAGACCACGGTCAAGGAGATGATCTCCGCGATCTTCGCGCAGGCTGTCGGCGAAGATGCCCGCCTGGCGACCGCCGGCAACTTCAACAACGACATCGGCCTGCCGCTCACGCTGTTCCGCCTGAACGCGCAACACAAGCTCGCCGTGCTTGAACTCGGCATGAACCATCCGGGCGAAACGGCTGTATTGGCCGCCATTGCCCAGCCGACCGTGGCGATGATCAACAACGCGCAGCGCGAGCACCAGGAATTCATGGTCAGCGTGGAAGCGGTGGCTGAAGAACACGCCGCTGTGCTGGCCGCGTTGCCGGCCAATGGCGTGGCGGTGTATCCGCGCGATGCGGCCAACGGTGGCGAATATGCGCGGGTGTGGAAAGCCGCGGCGGGCTCGCGGCGCGTGCTCGATTTCGGTATGGATGCCGGGGCCGTGACGGGCACCGTGGTGGACACCGCCGACGGGCAACGCATTGAAGTGCAGGCTCCGGGCCAGCGTTTCGTCATCACCTTGCCGCTGCTGGGCCTGCATAACGCACGCAATGCGCTGGCGGCGACGGCGTGCGCGCTGGCAGCCGGTGTCGCTCCCGAGGTGATTGCGCAAGCGCTGGGCAACTTTGCACCCGTCAAGGGGCGGTTGCAGCGCAAGCAGGGCACGCATGGCGGCCTGGTCATCGACGACACGTACAACGCGAACCCGGATTCGATGCGCGCCGCGATTGACGCGCTTGTCACGCTGCCCGCGCCGCGCTGGCTGGTGCTGGGTGACATGGGCGAGGTGGGCTCTAAGGGGCCGGCATTCCACGAAGAGATCGGGGCCTACGCGCGCGCGCGCGGCATCGACGCAGTGCTGGCAACCGGCGAGCTTGCGCGCCACACGGTCGATGCCTTCGGCCCGGGCGCACAGCATTTTGCGTCGGCGGAAGACTTGATTGAACACGGTGTGCCCGCCATTGCGCCGGCCGCGACGGTATTGGTGAAGGGATCGCGCTTCATGCGGATGGAACGCATTGTGGAAGCGCTGGTCTTGAAAGACCCGGTAGCGGATTCGCCAGCCGGTTCCAACACACAACAGCAGCATTAAGGGAAGCAAGAACCCATGTTATTGGCATTGGCGCAATGGTTGCAGAACGACTACGGCTTCCTGCGCGTCTTCAATTATCTGACGTTCCGCGCCGTGATGGCATCGCTCACGGCGCTGGTGATCGGCCTCGGGTTCGGGCCGTGGGTGATCCGTCGCCTGACCGAGCTGAAGGTCGGCCAGGCCGTGCGCAGCTACGGTCCGCAAACGCATCTGGTCAAGGCCGGCACGCCCACCATGGGCGGCGTGCTGGTGCTCATCGGCATTGCCGTGTCGACGCTGCTGTGGGCCGACTGGGGCAACCGCTTCATCTGGATCGTGCTGCTGGTTACGCTCGGCTACGGCGCCGTCGGCTGGGTGGATGACTACCGCAAGGTCGTTCACCGTGACCCGAAGGGCATGTCTTCGCGCGAGAAGTTCTTCTGGCAGACCGTGATCGGCCTGTTTGCGGCGGCGTATCTGGCGTTCTCGGTGTCCGAGACCAGCAACATGCGCGTGCTCGAGCTGTTCATGGAGTGGGTGCGCAGCGGCCTGTCGCTGAACCTGCCGGCCAAGTCGCACCTGATCGTGCCGTTCTTCAAAGAGATCAGCTACCCGCTCGGCGTGTTCGGTTTCATCATCCTGACGTACCTCGTGATCGTCGGCTCCAGCAATGCGGTGAACCTGACCGATGGCCTCGATGGCCTTGTCATCATGCCGGTCGTGCTGGTGGGCAGCGCGCTGGGTGTGTTTGCCTACGTGATGGGTAGCGCTGTCTACAGCAAATACTTGCTGTTCCCGCACATTCCGGGTGCGGGTGAGCTGCTGATCTTCTGCTCGGCGATGGCCGGAGCGGGGCTTGCCTTCCTGTGGTTCAACGCGCATCCGGCGCAGGTATTCATGGGTGATGTCGGCGCGCTGGCGCTTGGCGGCGCGCTGGGCACCATCGCCGTGATCGTGCGTCAAGAAATCGTGCTCTTCATCATGGGCGGCATCTTCGTGGCGGAGACCGTCTCGGTGATGCTGCAGGTGACGTGGTTCAAGTTCACCAAGAAACGTTATGGCGAGGGCCGGCGCCTGTTCCGCATGGCGCCGCTGCATCATCATTTCGAGCTGTCCGGCTGGAAGGAAACGCAGGTGGTCGTGCGCTTCTGGGTCATCACCATGATGCTGGTGCTGATCGGCCTGTCGACCCTGAAGCTGCGGTGAGCACGGACATGACCGACTTGACCGACTCCATCACCCCGGACGACGATATGGCCGCCACGCAGCCGGACGCCGCCGTGGACGCCGTTGTCGCAACGCTCGATTCGGCCGAGCCGATGCCCGCCGCTGAAACCGCACAGGCGCCGCGCATGTTCGGCGAGTTCGAGGCGCCGGTGGTGCTGGTGCTCGGCCTCGGCGAATCCGGCCTCGCCATGGCGCGTTGGTGTGCCCGTCATGGCGCGCGCGTGCGCGTCGCCGATACGCGCGAGGCACCGGCCAACCTGCCGGTGCTGCGCGCGCATGTGCCGGACGCGGAATTTGTGAGCGGTCCGTTTGCCCTGTCGCTGCTGGACGGTGTGACGTTGGTGGCGATCAGCCCTGGCTTGTCGCCGCTGGATCCGAACGTCGCGGCGCTGCTGAACGCCGCCAATGCGCAGAGCGTGCCGGTGTGGGGCGAGATCGAATTGTTTGCCCGCGCGCTGGCCGGCCTCAAGGCCGCGCAAGGCTATGCGCCGCGCGTGCTCGCCATCACGGGGACGAACGGGAAGACCACCACCACGGCGCTCACGGGCGCCCTGGTCCAGCGCTCCGGCAAGACGGTCGGCGTGGCCGGCAACATCAGCCCGTCGGCGCTGGACAAGCTGAGCGAATGCGTTGATGCAGACACGCTGCCTGACGTGTGGGTGCTCGAGCTTTCCAGTTTCCAGCTCGAAACCACGCATACGCTGGATGCCGATGCGGCCACCGTACTGAACATCACGCAGGACCACCTCGACTGGCACGGCACCATGGAGGCCTACGCCGCAGCGAAGGGCCGCATCTTCGGTGCCAACACCGTGCGCGTGCTGAATCGTCAGGACGCGGCCGTGATGGCATTCGCGAGCAAGAACGGCGGCGATATCACCTTCGGCATCAATGAGCCGGGCACGCCCGATGCGCTCGGCCTGCTGCGCGATGGCGGCATGCCGTGGATCGTCCTGGCCGAAGCCGACGAGGAAGATCTGCCCAAGCCCACGCGCCGCAAGAAGGGCGACAACGCGCCCGCCGCCCCGGTGCCGGTGCGCCTCAAGCGCCTGATGCCTGCCGACGCACTGCGCATCCGCGGCTTGCACAACGCGACCAACGCGATGGCCGCGCTGGCGCTGTGCCGTGCGATCGGCCTGCCCGTGAGCGCGCTGCTGCACGGCCTGCGCGACTACGCAGGCGAGCCGCATCGCGTCGAGCTGATCGCCGCGTTTGACGACATCGAATTCTTCGATGACAGCAAGGGCACCAACGTCGGCGCGACGGTGGCTGCGCTCTCGGGGTTGTCCAAGCACGTTGTGCTGATTGCCGGTGGCGATGGCAAGGGTCAGGACTTCTCTCCGCTGGCCGAGCCTGTCGCGCAGTTCGCGCGCGCCGTGGTCCTCATCGGCCGCGACGCGCCGCTGATTCGTGAGGCGCTGGCCAATACCGGTGTCGCGCTGATCGATGCGCCGACGCTGGAAGCCGCCGTGCCGCAAGCTGCCGCGCAGGCGCAACCGGGCGATGCCGTGCTGCTGTCGCCGGCCTGCGCAAGCTTCGACATGTTCCGCAACTACGAACACCGCGCGCAGGTGTTCCACGAGGCCGTGGTGGCGTTGGCGGCAGACCGAGGAGTCCTCCTATGAGCGACACCCAGATCAAGCGCAGCGGCTTCATCGGCGCGACCATCGGCAATGCGTGGGGCGGGCTGCGTGATGCCGTTTCAGGCGTCAAACCCACGCGCTCCAAGATGATGGAGTACGACCAGCCGCTGTTGTGGGTGGCGATCGTGCTGCTCGGCCTCGGGCTGGTGATGGTGTATTCGGCATCGATCGCGTTGCCGGATTCGCCCAAGTACGCCAACTACAGCAACGGGCATTTCCTGATTCGCCACATCTTCTCGCTGGTGATCGGGCTGATCGGTGCGATCGTCGCATTCCAGATTCCGGTCAAGTTCTGGGACAAATACGCTCCGAAGCTCTTCATCATTGCACTGGTCCTGCTGGTGATTGTGCTCGTGCCGCACCTCGGCAAGGGCGTGAATGGCGCGCGCCGCTGGCTGCCGCTGGGCGTCATGAACTTCCAGCCTTCCGAGCTGATGAAGCTGGCGGTGGTGCTGTACGCCGCCAACTACACCGTGCGCAAGCAGGACTGGATGCAGAGCGTGCGCAAGGGCTTCCTGCCCATGGGCGTGGCCGTGGCGTTTGTCGGCTCGCTCCTGCTGTTGGAGCCGGATATGGGCGCGTTCCTGGTGATCGCGGCCGTGGCCATGGGCATCCTGTTCCTGGGCGGCGTGAACGGCAAGCTGTTCGGCGGCCTCGTGCTCACCGCGGTTTCAACCTTCTCGCTGCTGATCGTGGCGTCGCCCTGGCGGCGTGAGCGGATCTTCGCCTATCTGAACCCGTGGCAAGAGGAATACGCGCAGGGCAAGGCATACCAGCTCACGCACTCGCTGATCGCTTTCGGCCGTGGCGAGTGGACCGGCGTTGGCCTGGGCGGCAGCATCGAAAAGCTGCACTACCTGCCCGAGGCGCATACCGACTTCATACTGGCGGTGATCGGCGAAGAGCTGGGCTTCGTCGGCGTGCTGATCGTGATCCTGCTGTTCTATTGGATGGTGCGCCGCGCATTCGAGATCGGCCGCACCGCGCTGCAGCTCGACCGTACGTTCGCCGGCCTCGTTGCCAAGGGACTGGGAATCTGGATCGGCTGGCAGGCGTTCATCAACATGGGCGTGAACCTGGGCCTGCTGCCGACCAAGGGCCTGACGCTGCCGCTGGTCAGCTACGGCGGCTCCGGCATCCTGATGAACTGCGTGGCGATCGCGGTGCTGCTGCGTATCGACTATGAAAACCGCGTGCTGATGCGTGGGGGCAAGGTATGACGGCAGGCAATTCGGCCGGTCTGGCGCCGCGCACGCTCCTCGTCATGGCCGGCGGTACGGGCGGTCACATCTTTCCCGCGCTGTCGGTGGCCAAGCTGTTGGCCGCGCGTGGCTGGAAGGTGGTGTGGCTCGGTAATGCGAACGGCATGGAAGGCCAACTGGTGCCCAAGCACGGTTTTCCGCTGGAGTCGGTGCAGTTTGGTGGTCTGCGCGGCAAGGGCCTCGTCACCAAGTTTCTGCTGCCGCTCAACCTGCTGCGTGCCTTCTGGCAGAGCCTCGGTGTGGTGCGCCGTGTGCGTCCGAACGTGGTGCTGGGCATGGGCGGCTATATCACCTTCCCGGGCGGCATGATGAGCGTGCTGCTGGGTCGCCCGCTGGTGCTGCACGAACAGAATTCGATTGCAGGGCTCGCCAACCGCGTGCTCGCGCGCGTGGCCGATCGCGTGCTGTGCGCATTTCCGAATGCGCTGGCCGGTGCTGAGTGGGTGGGCAATCCGATCCGCGCCGACCTCGCCACGCTGGCTTCGCCGCAAACGCGCTACGCCGAGCGAACCGGCCCGCTGCGCCTGCTCGTCGTGGGCGGCAGCCTGGGCGCAGCAGCGCTCAACGACGTGGTGCCCAAGGCGCTGGCGTTGCTGCCGGCCGATACGCGTCCCATCGTCATCCATCAGGCGGGCGCCAAGCAGATCGACACGCTTCGCGCCAACTATGCCGCTGCCGGTATTGATGATACGCACGCGCAGCCCGTGCCCTTTATCGACGATATGGCAGCTGCGTATGCGCACGCCGATCTCGTCATCTGCCGCGCTGGCGCCATGACCGTCTCAGAAGTGGCCGCGGCGGGTGTCGCGGCGCTGTTCGTGCCGTTCCCGCATGCCGTGGACGATCACCAGACAACCAATGCGCGCTTCCTGTCCGAACGCGGTGCGGCGCTGTTGGTGCCGCAGCAGGAACTGAGTCCGGCATCGCTGGCAGATACACTCGCGTCCCTGACGCGTGCGCAATTGGCCGATATGGCGGCTAAAGCACGTGAGCAGGCACGGCCCGAAGCGGCCGAGCGTGTCGCCGACGTGTGTGTAGCGGTGGCACGGGCATAGGGAACGAATCGATATGAAGCACATCGTCAAGAACATCCATTTTGTAGGCATCGGTGGCGCCGGCATGAGCGGCATCGCGGAGGTGCTGCTGAATCTGGGCTACCGCGTGACGGGCTCGGATCTGGGCAGCAGCGCGACCACGCAGCGTCTGGCAACGCTGGGCGCGACGATCATGCAGGGCCACGCGCCGGAACATGTGATCGGCGCCAATGCCGTGGTGGTCTCCACCGCCGTGCGCGGTGACAACCCGGAAGTGCTGGCCGCGCGCGCCAAGCGCATTCCCATCGTGCCGCGTGCGGTGATGCTGGCTGAGCTGATGCGCCTGAAGCAGGGCATTGCCATCGCCGGTACGCACGGCAAGACGACGACCACCAGTCTGGTCGCCTCCGTGCTGGCCGAGGGCGGCCTGGACCCGACGTTCGTGATCGGGGGGCGCCTCAATTCCGCGGGCGCCAACGCGCGCCTGGGCACGGGTGATTTCATCGTCGCCGAGGCCGACGAATCCGATGCGTCGTTCCTCAACCTGTTCCCCGTGATCGAAGTCATCACCAATATCGATGCCGATCACATGGACACCTACGGGCACGACTTCGCGCGCCTGAAGCAGGCGTTCATCGAGTTCACGCAGCGGCTGCCGTTCTACGGCATCGCCGTGCTGTGCGTGGACGACCCGAACGTGCGCGAAATCCTGCCGTTCGTCTCCAAGCCGGTCGTGCGCTACGGGTTTGCCGAAGACGCGCAGGTGCGTGCCGTCAATGCGCGCGCCGTCGATGGCCGCATGGAATTCACCGTGATCCGCCAGCTCAACGGCCATGCCGAGCCCCCGCTGTCGATCACGCTCAACCTGCCGGGCCTGCACAACGTGCAGAACGCGCTGGCCGCCATCGCCATCGCCACCGAACTGGAAGTGCCGGACGAAGCCATCGTCAAGGCGCTGGCCGAGTTCAACGGCGTGGGCCGCCGCTTCCAGCGCTACGGCGAAGTGCCGACCGCTGACGGTAAGGGTCGCTTCACGCTGATCGACGACTACGGCCATCACCCGGTCGAGATGGCGGCCACGCTGGCTGCGGCGCGCGGTGCGTTTCCCGGCCGCCGCCTTGTGCTGTCGTTCCAGCCGCACCGTTTTACCCGCACGCGCGATTGCTTCGAAGATTTCATCAAGGTGCTCGGGACCGTCGATGCGCTGTTGCTGGCCGAGGTGTATGCCGCTGGCGAGCCGCCCATCGTCGCCGCCGACGGCCGCGCCCTGACGCGTGCGCTGCGTGTGGCCAACAAGATCGAGCCGGTCTTCGTGGAACAGATTGAAGACATGCCGCAAGCGATCATCGATGCGGCGCAGGACGGCGACGTGGTGATCACCATGGGCGCCGGATCGATCGGGCAGGTGCCCGGTCAAGTTGTTGCGTTGCAGGCCCAGGCGCGCACCGGCAATGTCGTGGATCTGAACGGAGGTGCCGCAGCATGACGACCGGTCCGTTTGTTCCCAATCCGACGATCGATCCGAAGTCCCTCGGCAAGGTGGGCGTGCTCATGGGCGGTCGTTCGGCCGAGCGCGAAATCTCGCTGATGTCCGGCAACGGCGTGCTGGCTGCGCTGCGCGCGCGCGGCGTCGATGCGCACCCGTTCGACCCGGGGCTGCAGCCCGTGGCCGATCTGGCCAAGCAAGGGTTCGACCGCGTGGTGATCTCTTTGCACGGCCGCTTTGGCGAAGACGGCACGATCCAGGGCCTACTGGAGCAATTCGGCATTCCGTACACCGGCAGCGGCGTACTCGCATCTGCGCTGGCGATGGACAAGGAAGCCACCAAGCGCCAATGGCAGACCCACGGCCTGCCCACGCCCGATTTCGTGATGTTGCATGCCGGCGCCGACTGGCAAGCCGTGGCCGACCGCCTGGGCCTGCCGCTGATCGTCAAGCCCGCGCGTGAAGGTTCGTCGATCGGTCTGACCAAGGTCACGAGTGTTGCCGAGCTGCCCGCCGCCTACGAAAAGGCCGCGCGCCTGGACCGCGATGTGATGGCCGAGCAGTTCATCGAAGGCGACGAGCTGACCTGCCCGATCATCGGCGAAGGCGAAAGCGCAACCGCGCTGCCGCTCATCCGCATCGTCGCGCCGCAGGCCAACTACGACTACCAGAACAAGTACTTCACCGACGACACGCGCTACGAATGCCCGGCACCGATTGCCGTCGACGTGGCCGCGCGCGTGCAGGCGCTGGTGGTGCAGGCGTATCGCGGGCTGGGCTGCCGCGGCTGGGGTCGTGCCGACATCATGCTGCGCAAGTCCGACAACGCGCCGTTCTTGTTGGAGATGAACACGTCGCCGGGCATGACCGGCCATTCGCTGGTGCCGATGGGCGCGCGCGCCGCAGGCATCAGTTATGAAGATTTCGTGTTGCAACTGGCGGCGAGCGCGTCGCTGGAGCTGCACGCGAGCACCGACTGGAAACCCGAGTAATCGACACAACGTCAGCGAAACCGGACAACACAACGTTATGTGGCACAACACCCGTCTCCTCAACGCCGTCGCGAGTGCGCTGTATGCGCTGCTCGCGCTTGGCGCGTTGGGCGTTGGGGCGGTCTGGCTGATGCAGCGACCGATGTTCCAGCTGCAACAGGTGCGGGTGATGCCGATGGCCGGCAGCGAGTTGCGTCACGTGAATGTGCCGAGTCTGCGCGCCAATGCGCTGCCCAAGCTGCGCGGCAATTTCTTCTCGCTGAATCTGGACGATGCACGCGCCGCGTTCGAATCGGTGCCGTGGGTGCGGCGCGCGAGCGTACGCCGCGTGTGGCCCAACGGGCTGCTGGTGGAAGTGCAAGAGCACGAAGCGCTCGGCACCTGGGGCGGCAATGAGTCCGGCAAGCTGGTCAACACGTATGGCGAAGTCTTCGTGGCCAACCTGGCCGAAGCCGAGGACGACACTGATCTGGTGGCGCTGGCCGGCCCCGAGGGCACTGAACAGGACGTGGTCGACAAGCTGGAGACCATGACCGAGTGGTTCAAGCCGATGAATGTCGAGCCGTTGAGCGTGACGCTCACTGACCGCTACGCCTGGCGCGCGCGGTTGTCCAACGGCACGGTCATCGAGCTGGGCCGCGAACTGAATGACGATGACCGCACCGCGCTGGCCGCGCGTGCCCGCCGCTTCGTGCGTGCGTGGCCGGAGGTGACCAAGCGCTGGGGCGGTCAGATCGAATACGCCGATCTGCGGTATCCCAACGGATTTGCAGTTCGTGCGGCGGGTGTGCGCTTCCTGACCGATGCGCAGGCTGCGGTGCTGGCCAAGGGGGGCAAGTTGCCCGGCACCGCGAGCGGCACCAGCGGTGCTGCAAAGCCGAAAGCCACGCTGGGGGGTAAGCCGGCGGCCAACAACAAAGCAACGCGAAGCACAGAGAAAACGCGATGAGCAAGGAATACAAGGATCTTCTGGTCGGGCTGGATATCGGCACCTCCAAGGTGGTGGCGGTGGTCGCCGAGCTGCGGCCGGACGGCGCCTACGAGGTCATCGGTATGGGCCAGACCGAATCGAAGGGGCTCAAGAAGGGCGTAGTCGTCAATATCGAGGCGACCGTCCAGTCGATCCAGAAGGCGCTCGAAGAAGCGGAGCTGATGGCCGACTGCAAGATCGGCGAGGTCTTCACAGGCATTGCCGGCAGCCACATCCGCAGCTTCAATTCGAGCGGCATGGTGGCGATCAAGGACAAGGAAGTTACCTCCACCGATGTGGCGCGCGTGATCGAGACCGCCAAGGCCGTCAACATCCCGACCGATCAGCAAATCCTGCACATCCTGACGCAGGAATTCATCATCGACGGTCAGGAAGACGTGCGCGAGCCGATCGGCATGAGCGGTATCCGGCTCGAGGTGAAGGTGCATATCGTGACCGGCGCCGTAAGCGCGGCACAGAACATCGTCAAGTGCGTGCGCCGTTGCGGGCTGGAAGTGCACGACCTGATCCTGCAGCCGCTGGCATCAAGCCTGGCCGTGCTGACCGAAGACGAAAAGGAACTCGGCGTGGTGCTGGTGGACATCGGCAGCGGCACGACCGACATCGCCATCTTCAGCGAGGGTGCGATCCGCCACACGGCCGTGATCCCCATCGCCGGCGACCAGATCACCAACGACATCGCCATGGCCCTGCGCACGCCGACGCCGGACGCCGAGGACATCAAGATCCAGTACGGCATCGCCAAGCAGGTGCTGGCCGATCCGGACGAGATGATCGATGTGCCGGGCGTCGGCGACCGTGGCCCCCGCACATTGAGCCGTCAGGCGCTGGCCGCCGTAATCGAGCCGCGCGTGGAAGAACTCTTCTCGCTGGTGCATCAGGTGGTGCGCGAATCCGGTTACGAAGAACTGCTCTCCAGCGGCGTGGTCCTCACCGGCGGTACTGCAATGATGCCGGGCATGGTCGAGTTGGGTGAAGACATGTTCTTGAAGCCCGTGCGCGTGGGCGTGCCGGAGTACCGAGGCAACCTGCACGAAGTGGTGAAGAGCCCGCGTTACGCCACGGTGATGGGCCTGCTGCAGGAGGGTCGCGTGCAGCGCGTGCGCGGCCGCAAGGTCGTGGTGCAGTCCGGATCGGCCAAACAGATCTGGACGCGCATGAAGGAATGGTTCATCGGCAACTTCTGAGCACGCATGTGCCGGGTGTTGAAGATGTGCTCCCTTGGGGGGAGCAAGTTGAGTTTCTTGTTTTGATGTTTTTTGTTCAGGAACCAGGAGTTGCGGCGGGGAGGCTGCATCGTCTGGGACTGATCACTTCTGGAGGCAATGATGGACTTCGACATGATTGAAACGGAAATGCAGGACGGCACCATCATCAAGGTGGTCGGCGTCGGCGGCGCGGGTGGCAATGCCGTGCAGCACATGATCAACCGCGGCGTGCAAGGCGTGGAATTCATCTGCATGAACACCGATGCGCAGGCGCTCAAGCGCTCGACCGCATCGCGCGTGCTGCAGCTCGGCAGCACGGGCCTGGGCGCTGGCGCCAAGCCGGAAGTCGGTAAGCACTGCGCAGAGGAAGCCCGTGAGCAGATCGCCGACGCACTGCGTGGCGCGCACATGGTCTTCATTACCGCCGGCATGGGCGGTGGCACGGGCACCGGTGCGGCACCGGTGGTTGCACAGGTCGCCAAGGAGATGGGCATTCTGACCGTCGGCGTGGTCTCCAAGCCGTTCGACTTCGAAGGCGCACGCCGCTCGAAGGTGGGTGAGCATGGCGCGAACGACCTGGAAGGCAACGTCGATTCGCTGATCGTCGTGCTGAACGAAAAGCTCTTCGAAGTCATGGGCGATGATGCCGAGATGGACAAGTGCTTCCAGTGCGCTGACGACGTGCTGCACAACGCGGTTGCCGGCATTGCCGAAATCATCAATGTCGATGGCCTGGTGAACGTCGACTTCGAAGACGTGAAGACCGTGATGGGCGAACAGGGCAAGGCGATGATGGGCACGGCCACCGTGTCCGGCGTCGACCGTGCGCGTCTGGCCGCTGAGCAAGCCGTGGCCAGCCCGCTGCTGGAAGGCGTCGACCTGTCGGGCGCGCGTGGCGTGCTGGTCAACATCACGGCCAGCCGCTCGCTGAAGCTGTCTGAGACCAAGGAAGTGATGAACACCATCCGCAGCTATGCCGCGGAAGATGCGACCGTCATCTTTGGTACGGTCTACGACGACGCCATGGGCGACGCCCTGCGCGTGACCGTGGTGGCCACGGGTCTGGGCCGCGCTGCTCGCAACAAGCAACAACAGCCGCAGACGATGACGTTGCTGAAGACCGGTACCGACAATCAGCCGGTGGCGTTCGGCGGTGGCGCCGGTCACTCGGTGGCAGCTGCACCGGACTACAGCAATTTCGACACCCCGGCCGTGTGGCGCAGCTCGCGTGAGTCGGCGTCGGCTCACGTGGCGGCACTGCAAGAAAAGGGCGTCGACACGTACGACATTCCGGCATTCCTGCGCAAGCAGGCGGACTGATCGGGCCTGCGCAGGTTCGATAGCGCTCGCGCACGTCCGACTGCCTGGGGCACCGCACGCCGCGCGCGGTTCACGGCTCCCCTCCCGTGATCGCCGTTGTGTGATGGCCGGCCGCTCGTCAGTCGACAGCGCTCGACGAACCGGACACAGTCGTTGCCGCCGGGCAGGTTGGCCTCTGGCCGCCTCCCCGGAAGGGTTCACCCCGCCCGGCGGGTGTGTCCGTTCGTTGTGCCGCGCGCGGTGCGTTCCGAGCCAAGCGGCCTGATGGTGTTGTCTCCCAAGACCGCCCGCGTGATTCGTTCACGCGGGCGGTCTCGTTTTAAGAACCGGCTGCGCGCTCGCTCGGCAGGTTCTATGATCGCGATATCCACGCAACCGCTTCCTGACGATCATGATCCAGCCCGGTCAACCGCTTCCCGACGCAACGCTCTACGAGTTCTTTGAAGTGGAAAAGGACGGCTGCGCGCTGGGCCCCAACGCTTTCTCCGTCCAGCATCTGGCCGAGGGCAAGACGATCGTCATCTTCGGGCTGCCCGGTGCGTTCACGCCGACCTGCTCCGCGCGGCATGTGCCAGGCTACCTCGCCAACTACGACGCACTGCGCGCCAAGGGTGTCGACGAAATCTGGTGTGTGTCCGTCAACGACGCCTTTGTGATGGGCGCCTGGGCCCGCACGCAGGGCACCGACGACAAGATCCGCATGCTCGGCGACGGCAGCGCAGAGTTCACGAGCAAACTCGGCCTCGACCAGGATCTCTCCAAGCGCGGCATGGGCGTGCGTTCCCAGCGTTATGCGATGGTCGTGAAGGACGGTGTGGTAACAGCGCTACAGGTCGAAGCGCCCGGACAGTTCTCCGTCAGCAGTGCCGAATCGATCCTCGCGGTACTCTGACGCCACGTCGCACACCCCACCAAATGGCGGAGTACTGCCGCCATCCCGCCCTGCTTCAAGGCTGAGGCGACGGTGGCGCCGAACCTGCGTGCCCTAACGTTGAGTCAATTCCGTGCACCCTTAACATCCCGATACAAAAGTCGTTTTGAAGGCAGGGATGTGAAAATGGTATGCTCAAGGTTATCACCTATGCGGACTGCATAGATAAAAACAATCGTGCGACTTTTGTGAGTTGAGGGCGGCCATGTTGAAACAACGCACCATCAAGTCCCTCGTCAAGACCGTCGGCATCGGGCTGCACTCGGGCCGCAAGGTGACGTTGACGTTGCGCCCGGCACCCGCAGGCACCGGCATCGTGTTCACGCGTGTGGACCTCGACCCGGCCGTCGAGATTCCCGCTACCGCAAGCGCCATTGGCGACACGCGCTTGGCGTCCGTGCTGCAAAAGGACGGCGCCCGCGTCTCGACCGTCGAACATTTGATGTCCGCTTGCGCTGGTCTTGGCATCGACAATCTGTATGTCGACGTCGACGCCGAAGAAATCCCCATCATGGACGGCAGCGCGGCCTCGTTCGTGTTTCTGCTGCAATCGGCGGGTATCGAAGAGCAGGGCGCAGCCAAGCGGTTCATTCGCGTGACGAAGCCGGTGGAAATCCGCGAGGGCGACAAGCTTGCTCGCCTGGACCCGTACTTTGGTTTCAAGCTGTCGTTCACGATCGAATTTCGTCATCCCGCTGTCGACAAGACCGGCCAGACGTTCGAGATCGACTTTGCCGATACGAGCTACACGCGCGAAATCGCCCGCGCCCGTACGTTCGGTTTCGCCCACGAAGTCGAGATGCTGCGCGAGGTCGGCCTGGCGCGCGGCGGCAGCCTCGACAACGCCATCGTGCTCGACGAGCACCGCATGCTGAACAACGACGAACTGCGCTACGGCGATGAGTTCGTCCGTCACAAGATCCTCGACGCGATTGGCGACCTGTATGTGGTGGGCCACCCGCTGATCGCTGCATACACCGCGCACAAGTCGGGTCATGGCCTGAACAACGCGCTGCTGCGCGCGCTGCTGGCCGACGAAACGGCTTACGAGATGGTGACGTTCGACAAGGTGGAAGAAGCGCCGCGCGCGTTCCTGCCGCAGTTGCAACCGGCCTTCTCGTGATCGGCTGAGCGGTCGTTCGAATAAAAAAAGCGCCCTGCGGGGCGCTTTTTATTTGGGCTTCGCTGCCGGTGCAACGTGCCGCGCAACCATTTCGGCCAAAGCTTGCCGAAGCGGCGAATCGGGCAGTTCATTGGCCAGGGCCGCCAGGCTGTTGACTCCAACTGCGGTCATCTTGGCGCGTTTAGGCGGCTTTTCGATCTCTTGTGGCCATAAACTGTCATTGCCGCCCTGCGGTTGTACCCGTACACGAATTGCGGTAATCTGCGATCCCCGGCGCTGCAGACGTTCCAGCAAGGTGGGTACCACCTGCCGCACGCGCGCCGCAGCCGCACTATGTGCGGCGAGCAACACCAGAGTCGCTTCGCGGCTGTCGCGCGCATCGTTCTTGATGCCACCGACGGCCACCCCGCCGCCCAGACCGGCTGGCAACAGCGACAACACCTCCGCTTCCAACGACGCCAATTGCCTGGCCGCCTGCATCAGCGGGCCGACCGAACCGGCACCCGAGAGCCAATCCTGAACGGGTTTAGCCACAGGCGTCTTGAGAGCGGGATGAACAAAGATTCGCATGCCGGCATTGTAGGGCGCTTCATCGCGCTTTCGTGCCGGTGGGCAGCTTTTTTTGTCCGGAAAACGAGCGATGCAGATCATCCTGATTCACCCGCGCAAGGCCGGCGCAACGCATCTGTCGAGACGCGGCGTCTTCGTGGCTATCGGCGCGGCACTGCTGGCCGTGGCGGCCCTGTCCGTCGGTGCGACGTGGCTGGCGGCCAAGCAGGGCCTGCTGCCGGGTGCAGCCGCTTCGGAAGTTGCCGGCGCGGACCCGCGTGTCACCCGCGAGAACCTCAACCTGATGGCCGCGCGCATCGGCGAAATGCAGGCGCAAATTGCGCGCCTGGATGCGCTGGGCGCCCGCGTCTCGGGCTTGGCGGGTGTGCCGCCCCGCGAGTTCGATTTCAAATCCCAGCCGAGCCGAGGCGGGCCGGCGGGTGCGTTTTCGCGGCCGATGTCGATGCCGGAAATTCAGTCCGAGCTGAATCGCCTGACGCGCTCTGCCGACCAGCGCACCGATTACCTCAGCGTGCTGGAGAGCACCCTGATGGACCGCCAGATTCACGCGAAAATGATGCCCACCGTGCGCCCGGTGGCGACGGGTTACGATTCCTCGGGGTTTGGCACGCGGATCGATCCCTTCACGGGCCGCCGCACGCAGCATGACGGCGTCGACTTTGTGGGCCCGGTTGGGACGCCCATCGTAGCGGCCGCCGGCGGCGTGGTCGTCGCCAGTGAATTCCACCATGAATACGGCAACATGATCGATATCGATCATGGCAATGGACTGAAGACGCGCTATGCTCACGCGTCCAAGGTTTTCGTGAAGGTCGGCGACATCGTGAAGGCCGGCGAGCGCATCGCCCTGATCGGCCGTACTGGCCGCGCCACAGGCCCGCACCTGCACTTCGAGGTGCACGTCAACGACGTCCCGCAGAATCCGGTGGCCTTCCTGGAGAACGCCGGCCAGCCCAAGATGGCAGCCAACAAGGCGCCGGCGAAGGTCGCAGCGGCCGATATCGGCAAGAGCATGACCGCTGCGGGCCATTGAACCCGCCCGGGTTGCTATCAGGGGCGCCCGTCCCCAATTCAGCGTGAGTGTGTGCCTGCGTGCACGACGTTCCGCGCGGCCCTAAAGTGCGGCGTTCCTGCCACATCCGGCCGGTCTGCTGCCATCAAGCGGGTGTTTTGCACATGCTAAACTCCCGCCTTTGCGCCAACCCTTTCCGGGCCGTTGTGCTGCCTGTGTTTCGCGGTCTTTCCTGACGCGACCTCGGGTGGCTCGCCGGCCCTAGCCATCGATGATCACGGGCCTTCTCAAGAAGATTTTCGGCAGCCGTAATGAACGGCTGATCAAACAGTACCGCCGCAAGGTGGCGCAGATCAATGCGCTCGAGCCCAAGTTCGAAGCGCTCACCGATGCCGAGCTGCAGGCCAAGACCGAAGAATTCCGCCAACGCTTTGCCAAGGGCGAGACGCTCGACGCGCTCCTGCCCGAAGCGTTTGCCGTGTGCCGTGAGGCCAGCAAGCGCGTAATGAAGATGCGGCACTTCGACGTGCAGCTGATCGGTGGCATGGTGCTGCACGACGGCAAGATCGCCGAAATGCGCACGGGTGAAGGCAAGACGCTGACGGCTACGCTTGCTGTGTACCTGAACGCCATCTCTGGCCAGGGCGTGCACGTCGTGACGGTCAACGATTACCTGGCACAGCGCGACGCCGAATGGATGGGCCGCCTGTACAATTGGCTGGGCTTGTCGGTGGGGGTCAACCTGACCACCATGGACCACGACCAGAAGCAGGCCGCCTACGCATCGGACATCACCTACGGCACCAACAACGAGTTCGGCTTCGACTACCTGCGCGACAACATGGTGTACGACGCCGGCCAGCGCGTGCAGCGTCCGCTGAACTACGCGATCGTCGACGAGGTGGACTCCATCCTGATCGATGAAGCGCGTACCCCGCTGATTATCTCCGGCCAGGCGGAAGACCACACCGACCTCTACCGCCGCATGAACAGCATCCCGGCGCAGCTCACGCGCCAGATCGGCGAAGAGAAGTCGGATGGCACGGGCGTCGAGAAGCCGGGCGACTACTATGTCGACGAAAAATCGCACCAGGTCTATCTGACTGAATCCGGTCACGAGAAGGCCGAGCAGATCCTGCTGCAAGCCGGTTTGATCGGCGAGGGCGAATCGCTCTACGCGCCACAGAACATCACGCTGATGCATCACCTGTACGCCGCCCTGCGCGCGCACAGCCTGTTCTTCCGCGATCAGCACTACGTCGTGCAGAACGGTGAGGTGGTGATCGTCGATGAATTCACCGGCCGCCTGATGGCGGGCCGTCGCTGGTCCGACGGTCTGCACCAGGCCGTGGAAGCCAAGGAAGGCGTGCAGATCCAGCAGGAAAACCAGACGCTGGCGACCATCACGTTCCAGAACTACTTCCGCATGTACAACAAGCTGTCGGGCATGACCGGTACGGCGGACACGGAAGCGTATGAATTCCAGGAGATCTACGGCCTGGAAACCGTGGTGATCCCGACGAACCGCACGCCGCAGCGCAAGGACTTGCAGGATCAGATCTACAAGACTTCGAAGGAGCGCTACGACGCCGTCATTCGCGACATTCGCGATTGCTACGAGCGCGGCCAGCCGGTGCTGGTGGGCACGACGTCCATCGAGAACTCCGAACTGCTGTCGAACCTGCTGAACCAAGGGAAGCTGCCGCATCAGGTGCTCAACGCCAAGCAGCACGAGCGCGAAGCCGCGATCATTGCGGAAGCGGGCCGCCCCAAGGCGATTACCATTGCGACGAACATGGCCGGCCGCGGTACCGACATCGTGCTGGGCGGCAACGTGGAGAAGCAAGCGGGCTTCGTGATGGCCGACGCGTCGCTCTCCGACGAAGAAAAGGCCGCGCGCGTGAAGCAGTTGCAGGACGAATGGCAAGCGCTGCACGAGCAGGTGAAGGCGGCGGGCGGTCTGCACATCATCGGCACCGAGCGCCACGAGTCCCGCCGGATCGACAACCAGTTGCGCGGCCGTGCGGGCCGTCAGGGCGACCCGGGTTCGTCGCGCTTCTATCTGTCGCTGGACGATCAACTGCTGCGCATTTTCGCGGGCGATCGCGTGCGTGCGATCATGGATCGCCTGAAGATGCCCGAAGGCGAGCCGATCGAAGCCGGCATCGTCACGCGCTCGATCGAATCGGCGCAGCGCAAGGTCGAAGGCCGCAACTTCGATATCCGCAAGCAGCTGCTGCAATACGACGACGTTTCCAACGACCAGCGCAAGGAACTCTACAAGCTGCGTAACGAGATTCTCGAAGCGCAGGATGTGGGCGATCTCGTCAAGAACCTGCGTGAATCCGTGTTCACCGAGCTGTTCCGCACGTACGTGCCGGCCGAGACCATGGAAGAGCAGTGGGATGTTGCCGGTCTGGAAAAGACGCTGCGTGAAGACTGGGGCGTGGATCAGCCGCTGGTGAAGACGCTGGAAGCCGCCCAGTCGATCGAAGACGAAGACCTGCTCAAGATGGTGCTGGACGCCGCTGAAGCGGTGTACGAAGGCAAGGTGGCGCAGGTTGGCCGTGAGTCCTTCGCCGGCTTCGAGCGTTCGGTGATGCTGCAAAGCCTCGACACGCACTGGCGTGAGCACCTGGCGGCGCTCGACATGCTGCGTCAGGGTATCCACCTGCGCGGCTATGCGCAGAAGGACCCGAAGCAGGAGTACAAGCGCGAGTCGTTCGAACTCTTCGGCCGCCTGCTCGACACCATCCGCAACGAGGTCACGCGTATTGTCTTCACGGTGCGCATCCAGTCGCAGGAAGAGCTGGAGCAAGCCTCCGAACAGATCGAAGAAGATCTCTCCGCGCTGAGCAACGTGCAGTACAAGCACGACGAGTTCAGCGAACTCGCCGAAGTGGCTGCCGGCGATGCCGAGATTCATGGCGCAACGCCGGCCATGGCCGCACCGCGATCGGTGGCATCGGCTGCTGCCGCCGCACTCGCCGGCGAAGTCCCGAAGGTTGGCCGCAACGACCCGTGCCCATGCGGTTCGGGCAAGAAGTACAAGCAGTGCCACGGCAAACTCGCTTGACGCTGCTTCGCTCCGTTTTCTGTTGATTCACGATGCCCGCACTGCGGGCATCCTCATTTGAAAGGTGTGCTCCATGGCTGTGAATCTCGTCGCGCCCGCCGCTGACTCCCTGTTGCCGATCGACGGCGTGGACCTCGGCTGGGCCGAGGCCGGTGTGCGCAAGGCCAATCGCAAGGACGTGCTGCTGGTTCGTATCGCCGAGGGCGCGACGGTGGCCGGTGTGTTCACGCAGAACCGCTTCTGCGCGGCACCTGTGCAGGTGTGCCGCGAGCATCTGGCGAGCGGCAAGGGCGCACGTGCGATCGTCGTGAACACGGGCAATGCGAACGCCGGTACCGGCGCGCCTGGCCTTGCGCATGCGCGCCAGACCTGCGATGCCGTGGCCAAGCTGCTGGGCGTGTCGCCGGAGCAGGTGCTGCCGTTTTCCACGGGCGTGATTCTGGAGCCGCTGCCAGTCGACCGCATCATCGCCGGACTGCCTGCTGCTGAGGCGAACGCCAAGCCGGACAACTGGCTGGCCGCCGCCGAGGCCATCATGACCACCGACACCGTACCCAAGGCAGCGTCGGCCACGTGCACGTTGTCGGGCAAGACCGTGCGCATGTCGGGCATCAGCAAGGGTGCGGGCATGATCCGCCCGAATATGGCGACGATGCTCGGCTTCATCGCCACCGATGCCAATGTGGATGACGCGGTGCTTCAAGGGCTGGTGCGCCACGCCGCCGATCACTCGTTCAACAGCGTGACGGTGGACGGCGATACCTCCACCAACGACTCGTTCGTCGTCATCGCCACGGGCCGGGCGGGGACGCCGCGCATCGATTCCGAATCGCACCCCGACTACGCCGCGCTGCGAGATGCGCTGACGGGCCTTGCACAAGAGTTGGCGCAGAAGATCGTACGCGACGGCGAAGGTGCGACCAAGTTCATGACCATCCAGGTCGAGGGTGGCCGCAACGTCGATGAGTGCCGCCTGATCGCTTACGCGGTTGCCCACTCGCCGCTGGTCAAGACCGCGTTCTACGCTTCGGACCCCAACCTTGGGCGCATCCTGGCTGCTGTAGGCTACGCCGGCGTGACGGACCTCGACGTGAACGGCGTCAACCTGTGGCTCGACGACGTATGGGTCGCGCGTGACGGTGGCCGCAACCCCGAGTACCGCGAAGAAGACGGCCAGCGCGTGATGAAGCAGGCGGAGATCACCGTGCGTATCGCGCTCGGCCGCGGCGACGCCAGCGCCACCGTATGGACGTGCGATTTCTCGCACGACTACGTGTCGATCAACGCGGATTACCGTTCGTAATCCGGAGTCCGCTGCTATGTCGTCCGATCTTTCCGCACGGCTCGACCGCTTTCTCGGGCGGCTTGAGCAATGGCTGCCGCCTGAACTGACCGAAGCTGACTGGAACGAGGCTGTTGCCTTCCGCTGGCACAAGCGCCAGAGCTTGTTCGGCAACATCGGCTATCTCGCGCCGATCCGGCAACTGCCGCCGATCCATCTGAGCGATCTGCACAACATCGAACGGCAGAAAGACGCCATCGTCGCCAACACGCGCCAGTTCGTGCGCAAGTTGCCGGCCAACAACGTACTGCTCACGGGCGCGCGGGGCACTGGCAAGTCATCGCTCATCAAGGCATGCCTGAACGCATTCGTGAAGGAAGGCCTGCGCTTGGTCGAGGTCGACAAGGACGATCTGGCCGACCTGGGCGATATCGTCGAGCAACTCTCGGCGCGCCCCGAGCGCTTCGCGATCTTCTGCGATGACCTTTCGTTCGAAGAGGGCGAGTCGGGCTACAAGGCGCTGAAGTCTGCGCTGGACGGTTCGGTGGCAACGCAGTCAGACAACGTGCTGATCTACGCAACGTCCAACCGGCGCCATCTGCTGCCGGAATACATGAAGGACAACGAGACCTACCAGCACACCTCGGACGGCGAAATCCATCCGGGCGAGGTGGTGGAAGAGAAGATCTCGCTGTCGGAGCGCTTCGGGCTGTGGCTGTCGTTCTACCCGCCCAAGCAGGACGAATACCTGACCATCGTCGGCCACTGGCTCCGGCACTTCGGCTGCAGCGACGAGGACATCGCCGCTGCACGTGGCGACGCGCTGGTTTGGGCGCTGGAACGCGGTTCGCGCTCCGGACGCGTGGCATGGCAGTTCGCCCGCGACTGGGGCGGCAAGCATGGACGGCAGCATGTCGACTGACAATCTGACGCAAATGCCACCGACACACACGCCTGACGGCCGCAAGATCACCGAAGTGGCCGTCGGTGTGCTGGTGCAGCCAGACGGCCAGTTCTTGCTGGCGCAGCGTCCCGAAGGCAAGCCGTACGCGGGCTACTGGGAATTCCCCGGCGGCAAGCTGGAAGCGGGCGAATCGGTTGAAGCCGCGCTCATGCGTGAGCTGAAGGAAGAGCTGGACGTCACGTTGCGCACCTGCGTGCCGTGGCACACCATCGAGCACGACTACCCGCACGCATACGTGCGCCTGCACTTCTGCAAGGTCACGGCCTGGGACGGCACGTTGCGGGCGCTGGAAGGCCAGGATTTCGCCTGGCAGACGCTGCCGATCAGCGTGGATCCGGTGTTGCCGGCAACGTTGCCCGTCTTCGAATGGATGCGCGAGGAAGCGACGGCTAGTTGAGCCTGCCGCTCGTATCGTTGCCCGGTGCGTCGGGCAGGTCGTCTTCTTCGACTACGGGGATGGTGTACTGCTCGGCAGCCCAGGCACCCAGGTCGATCTGCTTGCAGCGCTCAGAGCAGAAGGGGCGATAGCGGCTCTCCGGCACCCAAGGCACGGCCTTGCCGCAGCTGGGGCATTTGACGGTCTTCACATTCATGATGCGGCTCAGAAATTACAGAGCTTCAGCTGGAACGGGATATCCGCATCGACCGGCTTGGGTCGCAGGTCGCCATCCTGCTGGGTAAAACGCACCCAGAGCATGTATTTGTTGGCGCTGATTTCGGGAATGAACCCCAGCGCCGACTCATCCAGGCGCACCTGCATCAGCTGATACACGCGGCCCGACAGCATCTGCTGATAGCTTCCAGCGTTAGCAATCACCTTGCCACTCTGGCCCGATTCGCGCAGCAGGCGCAGCACGATCATCGTGGCGTCGCGCAGCGGCACCAGCGGTTGGGCCCATTTGATGATGTCGGCGCGGCGGCGCTCGGCGGGGTGATGCTGCCATGCAAAATACGCCGGCAGATCGAATTCACATGTACCACCGGGAATGATGGCGCGGCTGCGGATGCTCGTCAGCCACTCGTTGTCGGCAATCAGCTGGCCGGCCTTGCCATGTGTGGCGGTGAGATTGCCCGAGGCGGTTTCCAGTTCGCTGATGACGGCGTCGAGCGCGTCTTGATCGATCTGCGGGTTGGCGCGCAGCGCGGTGAGCGTCTGGCGCTGGCGATCGAGTTCTTTCAGCAGATCGGATTTGAGATCGGCACGCCCGGCCACGTCGACCACTTCGAACAGCGTGGTCAGTGCCACGTGGTGTTGCAGCGGGTGCTCCTGCACGAGAAAGAAATCCAGCCGCTCGAACAGGTCTTCGAGGCGCAGCAGCGTCCGAATGCGTTCGTTGAAGGGATATTCGTACAGGATCAAAACTTGGGTGCCCGGTGTGCTGGCCTGCTGGCATATGCGGCCCCGAAGCCCATTTGGCCTCGATCTGCCCGCATTCTATGCGAGACCCTCGTTCATCACAATGCAAAGGGATGTGACCGCAACTTTCAGTGCGTTTCAGTTCGACCGGTAGGTTGGGTCCAGACGGTCGATCTGCGGCAGGAGGTCGGCCAGCGTGCCGCTGTTGTCGATCACGTCGTCGGCGGCGGCGAGGCGGGCTTCGCGTGAAGCCTGGCGGGCGATGATGGCTTCCACTTGCGCGCGCGGCAGCCCGTTCCTTGCCATCACGCGGGCGATCTGCGTGTCAACGGGGCAGTCGACCACCAGAATGCGGTCGACCAGCGAGCGCCAGCTGTGATGCCCGGCCAAGGATTCCACCAGCAGCGGGACGACGTAGACGAGGTACGGATGCGCGCCCGATGCCTGCGCAGCGGCCCCGCGCGACAGCGCAATCTCGCGGATGAGCGGATGCGTGATCTGCTCCAGTCGCGATTTGGCCGTAGCGTCCGAAAAGGCCAGGGCGCGCATGGCGTCGCGGTCCATGGCACCGTCACTGCGTAAGATGCCGGCGCCGAACGTTTCGACCAGCTTGGGGATGGCGGCGCCGCCCGGTGCGGTGATCTCGTGTGCGATGGCGTCGGTGTCGACAATGGCGGCACCGCGCTCCGCAAGGCGATCCGCCACGTAGCTCTTGCCGCTGCCGATGCCGCCGGTCAGGCCGATCACGCGCATGCTGACGGTGCTCTTATGGCGCTAGCAGCGGACCGAGGCCCGCCATCACCAGCAATTGCGGGCCGGCCAGCAGTGCGATCACGCCCGCCCCGGCAATGAACGGCCCGAACGAGAACGGCGATTCGCTCTTCGCGCCGCGCGCAATGCGTACGAGCCCAAACACCAGACCCACGACCGACGAGAGCAGCACCAGCAACGGCAGCGCCTGCCAGCCGAACCACGCGCCGAGCGCGGCCATCAACTTGAAGTCGCCGTAGCCCATGCCTTCACGGCCGCGCAAGAGCTTGTAGGCCCAATAGATCGACCACAGGAACAGGTAGCCGGCCATCGCGCCGATCACCGCATCGTGCAGGTGCGTGAACATGTCAAACAGGTTCACGCCCAGCCCCAGCCACAGCAGCGGCTGGGTGATCGCGTCGGGCAACAGCTGCGTGTCGGCGTCGATCATCGTGCCGGCGATTAGGAACCACAGCAGCACCGCCGATGCAACCGCTACCCACGTCGGGCCGAAGTGCCAAAGGCAGGCCGCCGTCAGCAGACCGGTGACCAGTTCCACAGCGGGATAGCGCCAAGAGATGGGCGTTTTGCACGCACTGCAACGGCCGCGCAGCGCAAGCCAGCTCAACACGGGGATATTCTCGATCGCCTTGATCTGATGACCGCACGACGGGCACGCCGAGCGCGGCGCGATCAGGTTGTATGCCTCCGGGTGAGGCAGCGGTTCTTCGCGCAACTCGGCAATATAGTTGGCTTCCTCCCGCTCGATCATGCGCGGCAGACGGTGGATCACCACGTTGAGGAAGCTGCCGACCAGCAAGCCGACCAGCCCGCCTGCGGCAACTACAAACCACGCCGGCAGTTGCGCCAACGTGGGGATGACGAACATCTCAGGCATTGCGTCAGACCACCGTACCAAGCTTGAAGATCGGCAGATACATCGCCACCACCATGCCGCCGATTAGCACGCCGAGGAAGACGATGATGATGGGTTCGATCAGAGTCGAGATGTTGGCGACCGCATCGTCCACCTCGCGCTCGTAGAACTCCGCCACCTTCAGCAGCATGTTGTCCAGGGCGCCGGACTCTTCACCGATCTGCGTCATCTGCAGGACCATGTTGTCGAACACGTGTGTCGCTTGCATGGCGTTGGTGAGACTCGTGCCGATACGTACCGCTTGCTGAACCTCGAGGGTCGCATCATGGTAGATCCAGTTGCCTGCGGCCCCGGCGACCGACTCCATCGACTCCACGAGCGGCGTACCGGCTGCGAACATGGTAGCCAGCGTACGCGTCCAGCGAGCAATGGTTGCCTTGCGGATGATGTCGCCAAAGATGGGAATCTTCAGGATGAAGCGATGCGTCGAACGCTGGACGTTTTCAGATCGCTTGAATGCACGCGAAAACAGTGCAATGCCGGCAATGGGCCCTAGCACGATTGGTATCCACCACTTGACGAAGAAATCCGATATCGCAATGACGAACAGCGTCGGGGCTGGCAAATCGGCACCGAAACCGGAGAAAACACCCTTGAACGACGGCACCACAAAGATCATCAGCACCACGGTCACCAGGAAGGCCACCGTCAGCACCGAGATCGGGTAGATCAGGGCCGACTTGATCTGCGCCTTCAGTGCGAGGGACTTTTCCATGTACAGCGAAAGCCGCTCGAGCAGCGCATCCAGAATACCGCCTTGCTCGCCCGCGTCGATCAGGTTGCAGTACAGCGTGTCGAAGTACTTCGGGTGACGTCGGAAGGCTTGCGCCATGCTGCTGCCCGATTCAATATCGACGCGGATTTCCGTGAGCAGCTGCGTGAAGTTCGGGTTGGCGTGGCCCTTTGCGATGATGTCGATCGACTGCAGCAGCGGCACGCCGGCCTTCAGCATGGTCGACAGCTGGCGCGTGAAGTAGGCGATGTCCTTCGGCGTGATCTTCTTGCCGCGGGCCGCGCGGCGGCGCTTGGATTTGGTGATCGACAGGCCTTGCTTGCGCAGGATGGCATTCACCTCGGTGATGCTCTCGGCGCGCATCTCGCCCTTGAAAATCTTGCCTTTCCGATCTTTGCCTTCCCACTCGAAGATGTACTGCGTGGGCGCCTTGGTCTTGGCGGTCTTTCGTGCCGGCGCGGCAGCGCGGTTTGCGGCAGGTGCTCGTGTGGCCATGGTTGGTTCCTACCCCCCGGTATGGGAACGATTGATCGAGAAGGTTATTGGTTCGTTGTGGCCAGCACTTCCTCGAGGGAAGTCAGCCCCTGCTTCACTTTTCGCAAGCCGGATTCGCGCAGCGACAGCACGCCTTCCTTGCGCGCTTGCTCGGCGATCTGCAGCGCCGTGCCGTGTGTGAGAATGATTTCCTGGATCGCTTCGGTAATCGGCATGACCTGGTAGATGCCGACCCGTCCCTTGTAGCCGCTGCCGTTGCAGATCTCGCAGCCGACCGGGTGATACGGCTGCCATGAGCCGTCTAGGTCGGCCTCGGTAAAGCCTGCATCGAGCAGCGTTTCCTTGGGCAGCGGACCGGGCTTCTTGCATTCCTTGCACAGCCGTCGCGCCAACCGCTGTGCCGTGATCAAGAGCACCGACGACGCGATGTTGAATGGCGCAACCCCCATGTTCATCAAGCGGGTCAGCGTGGTCGGCGCGTCGTTGGTGTGCAGCGTGGAAAACACCAGGTGACCGGTCTGCGCAGCCTTGATCGAGATGTCGGCCGTCTCCAGATCTCGGATTTCGCCCACCATGATGATGTCCGGATCCTGCCGCAGGAACGACTTCAGCGCCGCCGCAAAGGTCAGCCCAGCCTTGTCGTTCACGTTGACCTGGTTGATGCCGGGCAACTGGATTTCCGCTGGGTCTTCGGCGGTGGAGATATTGATGTCGCCCTGGTTCAGCCTGTTCAGGAACGTGTACAGCGACACGGTTTTGCCCGATCCGGTTGGCCCCGTCACGAGCACCATGCCGTACGGCCGCTTGATGACGTCGAGCAGCAACTGCTTTTGCTCCGGCTCATAGCCAAGCTGGTCGATATCGAGCCGCTCGGTGGACGACTCCAGAATCCGGATCACGATCTTTTCGCCGAACAGCGTCGGCAGCGTCGACACCCGGAAGTCGATGGCGCGCTCGATCGTCTCTTTGTTGTCCTTGTCCTTGCGGTCTTTCGGGACAGTGATCAGCAGCTTCATGCGGCCGTCTTGCGGCACACGCTTTTCCGAGATGTCGAGGCGCGACAGCACCTTGATGCGCGTCGCGATCTTGTCGCGGATATCGAGCGGCGGCTGCGCGACCTGCGCGAGGATGCCGTCGATGCGGAAACGCACGCGGTAAAACGTTTCAAAGGGCTCGAAATGCAAATCCGATGCGCCGCGCAGCAAGGCTTCGGTAAAGAGCTTCTGCAGGAAGCGCACCACAGGGGCATCGTCGATGCCGTCGGGGGTGGTGCGACGCGTGGCGGCGGCAGCGCCCGCATCGTATTCGATCTGCGTGGCTTCCTGCTTGGGGAAGAGCGACTTGATCTCGGCCGGCGCCTCATTGGCGAGGCTGAGTTGGCGAACCAGCTTGTCGTGTTCGACGATGACCGTTTCGATGGCCACGTTCATCTTCTGACGCAGCTCTTCGATCGGCTTCGGATCGCTCGGGTCGGACGTGGCGAGGATGAGGCGGTTCTCGCGACGGCCCAGCGGCAACAGGCGCAACTGGGCAAAGTGCTTGTTGGCCGACAGCACGGCCGGCACGGTGTCGAGCTTGTACTGTGCCAGGTCCAGCAGCGGCATCTGGTACTTGCCGGCCACGAACACAGCGAGGTCGTGCGCACTCATGATCCCGCTGCCCACCAGTTCGTCGATCAGTTGGGTGCGTTTCTCACGCGCGCTCTGTTCAAGCTGGGTAAGTAGCGTCGGCGCGATCCGCCGGCTCTGCGCTAGAGCGAGTCCGAGTGTCATGAGTCCAGTCCGTCAGGCTGAAGCTGACCATTTCAGCGCGCGCCGGGCCCCACCGCCTCCTGCGCGCGCTCGCCCCCCAAGGCGATTGTTCTATGTTCTGCAGCCGGTACCCCACCCATTCGTGGGGGGTGGTGCCCGGAACCGGGGCAGTTTGCCGACCGCCCCTGCATTTGTAAAGCGCACATCAAAGCGCAACTTGCATTTGTGCCACATCGGCAGAAAACCGCTCCAACTGAAGCGTTCGGCCTCAGGTGTGGCGTCAACTACGCTTTGGCTGCGGCGGCTGATGCAGTCGCACCGTGCGGATCGACTGACTGTCCATCTGGACGATGTCCATCACGCAGCCCGCGATCTTCACGCTGACCGTCGCCTCGGGAATCTCTTCCAGCTCTTCCAGTAGCAGCCCGTTGAGCGTTTTCGGGCCGTCGGTCGGCAGACTCAGGCCCAGGCGCCGGTTCAGATCGCGCAACGACATTCCCGCATCCGCCAGATAAGTGCCTTCCTTGTCCCAGGCCAGCTTGCCGGCGTTGGGCAGCGTGGTGGTGAACTCGCCGATCATCTCTTCGATGATGTCTTCGAGCGTCACCAGCCCCAGCATGTCGCCGTATTCATTGACGATCAGGCCGAGGCGGCGGCGGTTCTCCTGAAAGTACTGTAGTTGGCGGAAAACGGGCGTGCCGCTCGGTACGAAATAGGGCTCGGCCAGCAAGCTGCGGAAATCGTCGTGCGTGAGGTCGGTGTGTCCGAGCAGCGACAGCGCCTTGCGCACGTGCAGGATGCCGATCACCTGATCGCTGTCCTGCTCGAACACCGGCAACTTGTTGTGATAGCAGGTCTCGAGCTGCTGGATGACCTCTTCGATCGGGCGCGACAGATCGAGCGATTCCACCCGCGCGCGCGGCGTCATCACGTCGTCCACGGTGATGGCGTCCAGGTCGAACAGGTTGAGCAGGATGCTGCGGTGCTTGTGCGGGATGAAGTTGCCCGATTCCAGCACCAGCGTGCGCAGTTCCTCGGTCGACATGCGCTGTTCCGGCGCCTTGCGCGTATTGATGCGCACCAGCCGCAGCACCCCCATGGCAAACGCGTTGACCACCGCGACCAGCGGCGTCGAAACCTGCATCAGGGGCTTGATGATGAAGCTGGCGGGAAACGCAACGCGTTCGGGATAGGTCGCGCCCACGATCTTCGGGGCGATCTCGGCGAACACGATGATGAGAAACGCCACGATGGCCGTGGCGATCGACAGCGTCGTTCCGTTGTTGCCGAAGTAGTGGATCGCCAAGGTGGTGATCAGCACCGGCACGGCGGTATTGATCAGGTTGTTGCCGATCAGGATGAGCGAGAGCAGCTTGTCGGTCTGACCAAGCAATTGCAGCGTATTGCGCGCGCCGGATACGTTGGACTTTGCAAGATGGCGCAGGCGATGGCGATTGAGCGCCATCATCGCGGTTTCGGAAATCGAGAAGAAGGCGGAGCAACACAACAGCAGCACGACGGCGCCGATTTGTGCCCAGAGCGGCCAAGAGTCCAAAGCGGGAGAGGGAGAACGGCGAAGCGCCCACTATAACAGAGGGGTTTGGCGCTTCTGCGCACGCGGCCGTTGGTTGCGCGGACAGCGCAACACCCCGCTGAACTGAGCGGACGATGCCGAAAGAAGCTTGGAATTGCTGTGCGGCGATGCTGAAAACTGTGCCGCAGAAATGATTGAAATACAAGAAACTGGTCGGGGTGAGAGGATTCGAACCTCCGGCCTCTACGTCCCGAACGCGAATTTCAAGCCCTGGAACAGGTTTTGCAATAGTGTAGCACGTCTAGCAAAATCAACAAGTTACGTGGGTTTTCGCACCCCTGCGCGTAGCTGCGCGCACCCCATATTTCACATGGAAAAATGCGCCGTTGGCACAGATTTGGCACAGATAATTTTTTAGTGGGTGCGACAGGCTGGTCGTGAGTTGGCGTGCCGGCCCGGGGAACCCCGTGCGGAGGCGGCGGCGTCGGGGAGCAGGGGCGCTGGCGGGGACAAGGGGCTTCGACTCGTCCACGGCGTCGACCGTGTGTCTCCCATGGCGCCCCCGGAGGAATGGCTCGCAAGGACGCCGTCGTTGTCGGGTTCCGGCAGCCGGGCTGGTTGCGGGGCGGCCGGCTCCACCTTCACTTGAGGGTTGTCGGCGCCCGTCCACGGCCCTTGATGCCGAGTTTCGGCACGAGACTGGACACCGTGGCCGGGATAGGCGCCCCTTGGTCGGAGCGACGGCCGGAAGAAGGCTAAAACCCATTCGCTGCACTGAGAGTTGCCCCTTGGAACCGCTCTCATGTCCATCACTCCATTTACCCCGATGACCAAGCAACACGTTGCTGAGGTCCTCGGTGTGTCTATCCGCACCATCGAAAATCTCGTCAAAGCGGGCCGGATGCCTGCTCCCGGCCATATCGGCGGCCGCGTGCTCTGGCACCCGGATACCTTTTATGCCTGGCTCGACCAGGCGCTGCGGGCCTCCTGTTCCATCACCGAGGGGCCCGATGTTTCGGAGCCTTCCCAGGAGGAGCCCGAGATGGGGCGAGCCAGCGAGGCGGTGGAGCCAATCGGTGCGCCTGCGCTGGCCATGTCGCAAATCGCGCAGCAGTGTGCCAACCCGGGGCGCCCATCCGGCGCGACCGCGCACGCACGCACGCGTCGGGCTCCCAAGTTGAGCGCGGGGGAGCGCATGCAAGCGCGGCAGGCTCGCAAACTCCAATGGGATGACGCTGACGGGGTGCGTTAATGCGTATGGGCGTGTCGTGGTCGGGGTGGAAAATGGTTATGACACCCGCGCCACCGGCGCTACCGCTCCTGTGCAATGCGTCTGATGCGATACGGCGCCAGTCTGTCGGGTCAGGTGCCTTGCGCCTGTGACCGGAAGCGGTAGGCCAAGCTCGCCTGCGTCGGATGTCATCCACGCAGTCGCGCTCGGATTGGAACAGCGTTCGACGCGGTTGCCGGGGGGAATCGGCTGGGTTGCGCGAACCGGGTGAGGGACCATGTCGCCGGGCAGGTTTCGATGGTCGCCGCGTTAGGGAGTTAGGGAGGGGCGAGCAGAAAAGGGGTGGGCATCCTGCTAGGGGATGCCCACGCCTTTTTGTGTTGGCCTGCCAGGTCGGGCGGGCGTCACGGCATGACCTCGTGACCCGAGGCCAGGAAATCGACCACGGCGCCGCGATGCGTGGTGGTCGACCCGACGGCCGGCGCCGGGGGACTCAAGTCGACGCTGCCGTCACTGGGTTGCGTTGGCCCCCGTTGGCGCTGCATCGAGCTTGTCCTGCCATTCGCCGGCCGCGAAGCGGTCGGCCCATTCGCGCGCATTCCTGGCGCTGGTCAGTCGGTACACGTAATAGGAACGACCGGATTTTTCCGTGTACTCGTGTGAACTGGTGATGCGTCTTTCGTTGTAGGTATCACGATAGATGTAGATATCACGAAATCCGGCCGACCTCAGGGCGGCATTGACTGACTGGACGGTGCAGCGTGTTGGCGGTGTGAATATTTTCATTGGGTTAAATCTGTTTTGTACGTCTGTTTGTCGGTCGCACTACGCATTAATCAATGCGCACGTGCATAATTGGTTGGCGCCAAGAGCTCCCCGCTAATGGAGCTGTGGCGTTGAAAAAATGTCGGACCACCGGCCTGCGAAGAATTGCTCCAGCCACTCCTGAGCGTCTACGCAATCTGTAAATCTCGTGAAGGTATGCGTTTCTCCAAAGATGTCGAGCATCTCGAAAATCATGACGATGTTGTCTCCCCAAGGGGCGTCATGAATTTCAATAAAGCCGTAGCCAATCGATGCGAATTCTTCATTGACTGATTCGGCGCTGTAATATCTGTGCGTGGTAGGTTGCATGTTGGGTTGAATTAAGTGATTTCTTTTGCGCGAAAAATGTTGTTCTTGCTCGGCTCGTTGAATTCTATTCGTGATTTTTTCTTTTGTTAAGGTGCTTTTTTAGATTCAAATAAATACAAATTTAATCAAATGAAAATCCGGTTGAATCAATTTTTTGGATTGAGGGCGTTTGTCTTCAACTGGGGCCATCAGTTGTTCTCCAACGCTCGGAAGCAACTGCCTTGCAGGGCCCCCGGTACGGCCAAGTTTGTGGCCGTGGCGCACACGACATAACGCCATTGCGCTGCGTGACGTGGCCAGGCCGACGGCAGGTTTGGTCGCTGCAAGGCGCTGGCTCAGCGCTCTGGTGAGAAGCGGCCCCGGTCGGGGCCGCTGAATGACGCTATCGAGAAGATTTGCCCTTGGACCCACGCGTCTGCGTCAGTCCGAGTGCGCGCAGGGCGCGCACGATAGTCGTGAAACTGCCGTGCCCCAATTCCAACCGGACATTGACCGGCCCAATAGGCCGCCCCTGCTGTCGCAGCGCCTCGCAAGCGTGTTTCACGTCGTCGACCGTAATGCCGGGGCGTCCGCCCACATTCTTTTTCCCCATTGATGACCTCGTGGTTTCGACCCATGTCGAACTCACTGGCGTATAGGCACCGAGGTCCTGTGGTGCGTCGGTACGGAGCTGGCGCGGCGTCATCACCCCACGCGCGGCTTCGCAGCAGCGGCGGGGGCGGGAGGTTTCGTAATCAAAAGGCGTTGCCTGCCTGCGCGCATGGGAGGACCATGCTTCTTATTGGCAACAACGAGAAACGGCGATATCGAGCGAATAGATGAATTACGTACCCGCGATAACGCGCGGTGCTCACGTGATTTGTGGAAGAGATTTCGGTGCGGTTGGCGGCAGCGATTCGCCGAATGTCTGGCGTGCTCGACGCAATCGCGTTGCCCCAATTCCTCGAAGCGCGAAGCGGGTCATCGTGCCACTGACCTCGCTCCCGCCTTCAATCGACTAGCGTGCAGTCGATGTCGGAAGAGTACGTTTTTCCTTTTATATAGGCTCGGCAAGCCGTACGTTCGCTATGAAAATCTTGTTTTTGGACTACGACGGCTGTCTCCACGCGGACGACGTCTATCTCGTCGATGGGGTACCGGTGATGCGTAGGGACGGCGCACAAATTTTCGAGCACGCAAACTTGCTCGCAGAAATGTTGTCGCCATATCCGGACGTCCAGATTGTGCTCAGTACAAATTGGGTTGCCAAACTGGGATTTGTTCGGGCCAAACTGTATTTGCCTGCAGTGCTACAGCAACGCGTTGTGGGTACCACTCACGAGTTCCGTAGCGACGGGGGCGACCGGCTTGACCTCGCGGGGTGGCTCGAGCTCGCCCGATTTGACCAAATCATGAGATATGTGCGCGGTAAAGGGCTTGAAGCCTGGTTGGCGCTCGATGACGACAACAACTGCTGGCCCGAATCGTTCGAACATCATCTTGTTTGCCCGATGCCCCGCCTCGGACTCGGGGATGCGCGCGTTCAGACTGAACTGGCGGACAAGCTCGCGCAAATGTGCCGCAGCGGTGGGCACTGAAGCCAGGTGACTGCCTTTTTCCCAGCCGACAGACCGTGAAATGAGAGGGCGTGACCCATGTTAAAGGTGACCGTTGAATTGTGGCCGGGCGGTAGGGAAGACGGTCGCCGAGTGTTGGCAACCGCAGACATCGCGCGAATAAGGAGCGGTGCGCACGCGGACTACGACGTGATGCTGAACGAGGAAGTTTTAGGGGAAGTGGACAGCGGCACTTTGCATGAGTACCCACGCTACGCCGCGAGCGTCTGGGACCTTGTTGCGCGCGGCGTCGCTGCCGCGCTCTCCGGTCGGGAAGAATTGCCGACCCGCCCACAATCGCCGCGCGTTCCCGTGCATTGGAGTGGTGATGTCCCTTATGTACGCATGCGAGAGATTCCAGAGCCGGCTCAGGCGCTATTTCGGCGGAACATGCATTCATCGACTCTGCCGGTCATTGAGGGGGAGTCGGAGCCGATGGGTTGCGCGTACGCGTGGGACCTTGAGGCCTTTTTGGCGGGGCATCGCTAGTGTTGGCTGAAGCCTAGCTGGGGGAACTCATGTCTGTATGGGCGGCACGTCCCGTTGCTGAAGTGCCAGAAATCGTGTTGCAAGCTTGGCGAATCTTGGAAACACCGGCGGGCGATAGGCACCTTGTCGGCTTTCGCCCGGACCGTGGAACCGGGCGTGTGAGCTCGGCAATCGTTAGCCTCGATATGCACGCACGTGTTGGCATAACGCGCTCCGGCCGCAGATACCTCCTCGAGGGTCCGCCGGGCGCCGCAGTTGAGCACGGCGACTACGTGTGGTCGACCTGGTGCCGGGTCAACCGGGTTAGTTGCTATTGCGACGTCACCAACGACCTCCTCCTGAACTCTTAGTGGTAACGAAACCTCATGGCGGCGGAATTATTTGCGAGGGGCTACAAAGCTTGGTGCTCGCAACGCCCCGACGTCTATGAGGCGGTCGGATATATCGACGGTTATGAAATTCATTTCACTTCAGACACGCCCGATGCTGGAGAGCGGCAGTTTCGTCATATCGCCCAGCACGGGAGCGTCAGCTAAAGAGTTCGGCGGACAGGTATCACGACGTTTCCTTTGGTTGGATGCTTTACTGGCGTTGTGGTCCGTGCCAGCAGCGATAAGTCGGCATCTCAGAGTCATGGCACGTCGTTGACGCTCGGGCGGGGCATTGCCGCAATGAAATGGCTATTACAGTTCGCAGCGTCTCAAGAAAACGTCGACCGCGTTGCGACGCGGCTTGCCATTGTCGTCGCAGTTCTCGGGGCACTGGTTGCCGTAGTGACAATCGTGGCCATCGTTGCGAAGTAGTCGCCACTGTCGCCGCTTGCGATGAGGTCACATCATGGGACGCTGGCGAATGAGAGGCGCTGAATCCTCCGAGGCCGGGGCCGTACTGGGCGACCTGCTGCCGACAATCGCAGAAGCAGCCACTCGGCTGTCGGCAGCTACGGTGTCTCGCTCGCTTCACTCTTGTTTGTCGGGCAGATGCCGCCAAGACTGCTCACGCCATTGCTGGCTTTCGTCGAGACCAATCATGCCGTGAGCCAAGAGCGCGTCGACATGCGCCTTGGACACTGTGTAGCCGTGTCGGAAGCGGAAGTGGGCGGAATCAAGGAGTGCAGTTCCGAGGTCGCCGTCGATAAATACGCTTTCCTCCTCCGCTGCAATTCGCAGATTCTCGACGGCCAGGCGGAGTGGCTCGTGATACCAGTGTTCCTCTAGTACGTGGTTGGTGAACAACCAGTCATCGACGTCCCAGACTTCTAGCAAATGGTGGTTCAGGCTGTGCAGTTGAGACCGAAGTTCTTCTTCGGCCTCTTGGGCATCGTCGTCGGCTCGGCCAATAAAATTTCCGCCATTTTGATTGATGGTGACACCCTGGTAGATGCGTTCTGCTAGTGCCAGAAATTCCGACGATTCCAGCAACTCGGCAAGCGCTTTACCGCTGACGTTCGCAGGGATGCTGTAACGGCGAGCTCGCTGGTATGCGACGGCTACCGGGACTGCATTGCCGATTTCGCTGTAATAACCGACGTCTATAGCACCGTTCCTGCAGTCGATTTCGATGTATGCGGTTTGGGGTTCGAGTTCGCTAGCATAGCGGCAGTACAGCGGTGCTGATTTACTACGAAGCTCGTCGATATCAAATTCAAAATCCAAGAATGTTTTGATTTCCATTGCCAATCCATTAGTGTTATTGGTGCTCCTGTGCGAGGAGTTAATTCAATTTAACGCTACGTGGATTGGGTGGCAATGGGTTGTGAGGGGAGTTTTTATTTTTAAAAGATAGACAAAGATAACCAAACATATCCAAATGCAATCGTTGTGCAAGCGCAACAACTGTATTTGCAAGGATTGTTCCGGAGTGTCTGTGCGCTTGATAGCGGGACGGACGCCACGCAACTGAGGGACCGGCCGTGCGTGGGGGGGCGGCAGAGTTGACGGCGCTTATGCGCGAAACGGATTGCCGAGTTCGTCGGGCTCTGGCTCACCGGCGTTGTCTGTCGCAAGGAAGGGGATGAGAGTTCTGCTAGAGCGCGCGCTCGCCGACGACACCTCTGAGCAGGGGGCTTGAACTGCTAGCAAGTCGTGCAGAAGTTCGTCGAGGAAGGCCCTCATCACCGTACCGGTGATTATCGCTTCCTGGCAAGTTTCTCGCACATCTCGGTGACCCAGCGACGAACAAAGTCACGTCCGTCCCCGTCCAGCTTTGCCAGCATCTTGGAGATGTCCACGGCCTCATCCGCAGGTCGGCCCGTCGTAGTTCGCAGCAGTGACTCCAACGGAACGTTGAACACGTCTGCCAGTTGAATCAGGCGCGGCAGTGGCGGCAGGGTCGAGCCCCGCTCGAAGCGGCTGATGGTCTCCTGTTCGACGCCGAGCAGCTCGGCCAACTGCTCTTGGGTCAGCTCGCGGGCCATCCGCTCCCGCGCGATGGCTTTGCCCAGCCGGTTTGCAACTGCCTGTATCCGATTCGCTGTCGCCATTGCCACATCTGTTGTCGTGTAACGACATGGAGTGTCTGGCTGGCGCGCAAACAAGTTAACGACATAAAATATGGCAAAACAACATTATGTGTATGTTGAGCGGGCCGCGATGCTCACTCAGTAGGGGGAGTCCAAATGACGCGGGCAAAGCCACTGGGCAATGCCTGAGCGTCGTTGCGACCCGGCCGATAACAGGACCATGAGGGGTCAAGACAAAAATGAAGCATCTACTGTTGGCTGTTCTGGTTGCAGCCATGGGCACAGGTTGTGTCGCGCCGAATAGCGCCAGGCGGCCCACCACCACGGTGGCTTCGCAGCCCCAGAAGCCGGCCTTTCTTCCTACACCTCAGCCTGTTGGTGTCAACAAGGACCACTGCTATCTGAATCATCCAGCACAACCGAGGGGCTTGCCGAGCTTCGAGGGACTGGTTCTGCACGGCGGCATCGTGAACGGAAGCCAGTTCTACGCGTGCGCTCCGGGAGCGGCTCTGCAAGTTCAATCCGCCGATGAAGAGTTGATTGGGGAACTCATCACGTATGTGTGCGACCCGAGCAAACCGGTGACGAAAACTGCTGGCTGGACGGAAGGTACTGCAGGCGCGTTTTGCGCCTATCGGGATAACGGTATTCCGTCGTACGTACGCAGACTCCGCATCCAGGTTGTTCGATGAGCAGCGAGGGAGAGCGATGCCGATTCTGAATCGCGGCGCACTCGCATGCGGCCTGCTTTGTTTGGCTTCGCACGCTTTCGGCGCGGCAGCCGTGGCTGGTGCCGACACGCCGGAAGGGATTGCCTACTATTTCGTCGGTAGCCAACCCACTGTGGCCAAGGCGCGAGAATTGGCCTTGCGCAACTGCCGCAATGACGGCGGAACAAAGAGAAAGTGTTCCATCGCTGGTGCTACCGAGGGACCGAGATACTGGGCCGTGTTCCATGCAAGCAATGGTGCAATCGGGCTGGCTTGGAACCGCGACCGGCAAAAGGCCATCGACGAAGCGCATGCCGAATGTGGCAAACGCGGAGAGTGCCCAAACGAGGCCGCGCACGTCTGGTACGACGAGGGTCAGACGGTCGTGCAGGCGCCAGTGTCCTCGGGCAACTGCCGGCCGCCCACCGGCAAGGTTTTGCGGTCCGAAACGTACTGCGAGAACGGCGATTGCACAAGGCGATTTGAGAATGGCTGCGTTGTCCGTTTTCAAGCCGCCTATTGCTACGACCCGCTCGAGCAGAAGTTCGTGTGGAAGCCGGACGGTTGTTGAGAAGACCGTCGACGCCGACTCGATACGTCTCACTCAAGAAGCGGAAGGGGGGCGGTGGATTTAGCGATGCGCCTGCGTTACCGACTTCATCTTGGTGACGCCGTTCGGCAGATAGTTGCCTGCGGGGTAACTTTTGACCGAGCTATCGAGGACGCCAGGATTCCTGCGGCCGATGTCGAGTGGTTCCGCCAGATGTTGAATACGGAACTCCAGTATCTGGCGACCTACAACTATGCGCGCTTCAGACTGTCGGGCGAGGAGGTGCAGGATTGGATAGACAGAGGCCGGCCTCGATAACGCACATGGTCATGGAGTGGCGCATGAAACTGGAGGAAGTCGTCGTCGACGCGATTGCACAAGCGTTGTTGAAGCGATTCGACAAACTCAGTCGACCGAGCGTCGTCGCGGTTATGTCGATGCCCGCTACGGCAGTGGGGCATGAGTTCAAAAAGGCGCTGCGAGATGAACTCAAAAAACGGCGACGAACTGCCAAGGGCAGGCGGCTGAAGAGTGCCTAGTGCTTGTGGTGAGGCGAAGAAGCTGTCGGTATCTCTGAAGTGTGACGAGCACTGAATCCCCCAACGCAGGGTCTGCATCCATGTACAAATTTCTGCTTGCTATTGTGGTTGGCCTGGCGCTGGAAGGCTGCTCAGTTACCCGCGATGGCGTCCGCCTGGGAGTCGGGCCATCGACATCCGATATCGATAACGCTCGAAGCCAGCTTCAGCGAAATGCGGAGTCTTCGGCGGCGAAAAAGGTTGTCGCCGGGGCGTTGAATTCTCAAGCCACGGCAGGGCTGATTCTGGTGGGCGCAGTGGGGCCGTTACGCAAGCTTGACGAAGCTGAGCGTAACAAGGCCTATGCCGAGTATGTGCAGATTGCAGAGAAGTGGCATCCCGGACAGCCGGCCATCGTCTCTCAAAAGGACTTCGTTGCCGAAGTCGGCGGTTGGACGTCGATTGAGACGTTTAGCGTGCCCGGACTCTTTAACCTGCGTGCGCCGGTGGTGGTGCGCAATGCCGACCTGGACACGATTGGCTTTGCCTCCACCGCAGGGTCGATGTTTCTCGGAACGACGGGAGACCTTGTTGCCGCCAAGTCGAATCTCGATGGTCTTGTGCTGGTTGACCGCGTGCTGTGTAAGGACTCGGCGGCGGACTACCGTGATTGTGCTGCTCAATATCAGAGAGGGCGTTTCGACTTGTCGTCGGGCGCCGAGCTCGACCGCAGCATGAAACCCAAAGAGGACGGTGTACATATCGACACAATCACCTTCAAGGTTCTGCCCGCTAAAAATTGATGGGTAAGGACGCGATAGACGAGCACTTGGTACGAGTTGTCGCAGCATCCTGCTGTCTTCGCAGCGATGCTTGCGCTAGATTGATTTCACAATAAGGACAGCACATGAGGGGTAGTCGTACTGCAGCATCCGTATCCGCAATTGCAATGGCCGCCGCGCTGGCTGCATGCGGCGGTGGCGACAACGGCACGTCGTCGAGCGCTGGGGGCACGACGAGCACGGGTACCACTGGCGGCACGAGCACCGTTGCGTCGCAATCCGCCGCGACGGTAGCGAGCTTGGGCGCGACCCCACTGTCCACCAGTTCCACCCAGGATATCTACGACCTGACGGCCGCTATCGGCGATAGCTGGCGACTGACCGTCGACACTACCAACCCCAATGCGCCGACCTTCACCATCACGGTTCAATCGACGCAGTATGGGCTGAGCAGCACGAGCGCGGCGGCCGTCACCAAGACAGTGAACGGCGATTTCGTCTCCTACACGGGCTCGGGGCTCAACGTCACCGTCGACACGCGCACGAAAACCATCACAGGCACCGCAACGGTGGGCGGCAAAGCATCCACGGTGACCGGCACCGGCTACAGTGCGACGGATGGCACCAAGCTGGCGGGAACCTACGCCTATGCCGGGCGTACAACGAACACCGACGGCACTTCTCCATACCTCGCCGCCGGCGAGTTCAACATCGCAAGCGATGGCGCGACCGTGACGGTTTGCGAGAACGGTACGTTCAACGGCACTGGCTGTACCGCAGTGGGCAACAACGTCCTCACCACTCGCAACCTGACCATGGCCTACAACGCAACGTTGCCAGGGTTCGAGCTGAAGTCCAGCGGCACCCGCGTCGGGGTCGTACGTGTCGCCGCCGGTGACCGTGGCCCTGTCGTGCTCATTGACTGGTTCAACACGACGAGCTCCCCAGTTCGCACGGGCATCCTCGGTGGCGTGAAGCTGGCGACGCTGGCCGGTAACGAGTTCGATGGTTCGTGGGTCTGCTCGGATGGGTTGACGCCGACCGTGAGCGGGACTGCTGTCACGGCCGGCGGCGTGCAGTACGCCCTCGATTACAACAAGCTGCCCGTCCAAGCGACCACTGGCTATTCGGCCCTGGGTTTCAACGGCGTCGCGGCCGTGATGTCGAGCGCCACCTATATCGGTCACTTCGTCTTGCCACTGTCTGCGAGCATTGCGCTCTATGGCAAGGTAGGTACCAACTTCCTGGCAATCTGCGCCAAACGGTGAGCGCGGCCGCGCCGTCCGAAGTGAGGTGAGCCCGGAACACCCCAGGGGTTCGGGGCTCGCACGCGGATGTCATTTCGGCCGCAGTACAGCAGGGAGGCTGGGTTGTTGACTGCTGATGCCGCACCGCGCGATACGCGGTCGGCTACCTGGCAATCATGGCCACGATGGTTGCGATGGCGACTGGCACGCCGAGCAAGGCAACTCCAATCGCGAACCGCATCGCGACTCGGTCGATGTTCTCTTGTGACGCAGCGAAGCGAAGTAGCTTGTCCGTGAGTTTCATACCAAGAGCTATCACCGAAGGGAGGATGTTTCTGGAGCCGTCATTACCGCACACTTACTGTTTTGCTTGCAGCGAAGAAAAGCGCGGAGGGGGTGGTGCGACGCACAACCATCGGAATCATCATGGCAGTAGCCGGACAGTTCATGAGCGGTGTCGCGGTCTTTGCAGAACTTGTCGTCGCGCCTGCGCAAGCTTGTGACCCTGCCACCGTGAATGTCTGGCTTGCCACGGCGGCCATGGGGCCTTTGGTTGTTCTGGTTGGCGTCGCGTTTTATGTGGATGGACGGAGGAAGCAGTCCGGCGAATGGGACGCATGGCTGGCTGCCGAGAAGGATGCGAGGCGCAGAGCCGGCGAGCAGTAGAGGCTATGTAGTACTTGGAGGCAGAAGACGCTCATGCGATACCAGTTCACGCTCCGGTTCACGCTGCCCCCGTCTGACGCTGGCCATGACGATATTGTGGAGCGGTTGGGCGCAATAGGTTGCACCGATGCACTGGTGGGTATTGGTGTTGCTGGATATGTCTGCCTCGAATTCTGTCGCGAAGCGACATCAGCCACCGAAGCAATTCGTGCGGCGACGACCGATGTGAAAGCCGCCGTTCCCGGTGCAATTCTCGTCGCGGCCGAGTCGGAGTCGACAACAGGAGCACGTATCGGCATCGCAAAGGAGACCGGCGTATGAAATCAGAGACGGTTCTTATCGATGCGATTGAACAAGCGTTGTTGACGCGACTCGATGTGCTGAATCGACGTCAACTTGTCACTGCGCTATCGATTCCTGCGAATGCTCTTGGGCGAGAGTACAAGAAGGGGCTGCGAGCAGAGCAGCGCAAACAGCGTCGGGCCACAAGACGGCGGCAGCATGGAGGAGACGCGTGCATCTGAGTGCAGAACAAATACGCGCGCGGGAAGATGAGTACATCCGACGCAAGCAGGCGGAGGGGCTTGCTTGGGACACGCTTGAATTCAGCTACCTACGACGAGAATTGCGAGCAGACGTTTGGGACGCTGGTGGCAGCCTGCTGCCGGAGGCGGACGATTGACTGCATGGTCCGGTTGCCCCATCCGCGACAAGCTTGTTGCGGCACCCTCGCAGACGCTGGTGAGCATTCGCGAAGCCCTCGGCGGCAGGTGAATCAATGTCTCGCCGCAAAAGACAAAGCCGCCAACTAGGCGGCTTTTGAGGTTTGTGTCGGAACGGCGCCCGCAGTATCCCTTAGAGGCTAACGAGACTAGCTTTTTCAGCAGTTGGGCACCTGGTAGCGGCTTCCGCGAGATGTGTCGCGACGGCATGCCCATTGTGTCGTTGGATAGCGATGTACGACACGATAGAATCATTACCGCAAAGGCTACGTACAAGCGGGTGCAAAAAACGTAGCGCCACCTGGCCATCCAGGTCCCGCCTGGAGTGGAAGTTCTGCGCAAGCGTAGATAGAGAACCCCGCCTACGACGGCTGCCTCTTGGCAGCCGTCGGTCTTTGGGGCGTGGATGAATCCATCATCCACCATAAAGCGCCGATAGCGCCCAGTTGAGACGCCGACGCAGGATGTTCCCGGTGGCACTCCGAGCGTCGGGAGGCGAATTTGTCCAAACATTGCCAGTGCTCAATCGAAGTCGATGCGCGACAGTGAGCTTGTCGTCGGGATGGTCCTGGCGGCTCACTTAGGAGATTGAAATGAACGCATCCAACCAACCCGTGTACCCCGCGAACAAGCCCAGCGAGACGGGTAAACCGTCCGGCGGCGGTCGTAGCAACAACGTGCCGAAGGGCAAGTAAGCCCCAAATCGGTCAATGTCGCTACTAGGCGGCATTGACCTGCGGTAGCGCTAAGGCTTTCACTTCTTCGCCGTGCTCGCGGTGGTAGGCGAGCCAATATGGATAGCGGTCGGCCACCCAGGCCTCGAAACTCTTATGGCCAAAGGGGTAGTCCGGCCACGGCCATATCTTGACGACTTCGGGGCTGTCGGCCGCTAGGTGGGCAGCATCGACCAAGCGCTGCGCATAGTGGCCCAGCATGTTCAAGTTCTTGGCACACCAAAATTGCGGGTAGAGGAGTTCGTCCGACCGCTTCAAGCCATAGGCGTCCAGTAGGACGTGAAGGGTTGCCAAATCCGGACTATGTGTGCCGGCGCTCCAGCGATTGAGCGTGCTTTGGTCCAGTCCGGTCCGACTGCCTTCAAAGCTCGATAACACCCGCCCGATACTGTCCTTGCCCAGTCGACGTTGCAGCTCGTCATAGAACAGGCTGGTCGGATTGCGGCCAGGACGCGTGCTGGATGGCATCATGCAACTGAATACGGAGTCGCCGCCGGCAGCCAACTGCACATCCCACGCAGCCAGATAGCCCAGGTGAGCGTCCACGCTCATGGCGAATATCAGCGCGCGCAAATCGTCGAGCTGACTTGCGCGCCTGAACGCTTCGTACGCCTCCGGCCACAGGAGGTGCTTGAGCAATGGGTGCGTGGCGATGTAATCAGCAGTGCTGGGAAGGTCTCCGGCCAGGCCCATGTGCAACGCCGTGATGCCGGCACGCTCGAGGGCTATGAGGTAGAAGTGATGTTCCCTCCAGTCTTCCGGGCCCGTATCGAATCCGCGAAAGAGCCATTCAAAGCGGCTCCGCTCCTCCACCTTGGCTTTGGCAGCAGCGTCCCCTGCCAGTGCACGGTTGAATTCCTCCCACTGCGGTTGGCCGCCAAGCTTGGCGGAGAATTCTTCGAGCACGCCTGCCATCAATCGCATGCCTTTCACCTCATCCTGGCGCTCCTTCCGGAGGAAGCGAGTCAGGCGCTTCCAGGCCGCCGCGAGACCCAGAGTCGTGATTTCCCGCTGGGTGCCTACGCTGTATAGCTTCAGGTGCACATCTGGCGAGAACGCGAAGAGGCCAACTCGAGAGGGGGGGGCCGGCTTACCCTCGAACGGGGTGTGGAAAACTGCGTTTGACCTTGCTTTCTTGGACATGGACTTCCCGAGCTGCTAGTCGCAAACCGACGTAGCGTTGACGGCGAACGTGTTCAGCAGCTTTCAGTATCTGGCGCGACGCCGACGCGTGCAACCCGCCCCACCTAGTCGCCAATCGCGCGCCCTTTGAGAGCAATTCGTCGTGCTAGGATTCTTCGACCCGAATGGAGGGCTTATGGCAGACCTGAACAGGCGACGCGTTGCAAAGAACCATGAGATTGCGGTCTCGCTCAGCGGCGACGGTGAGAGGGCATCTATCTTCGTGAAGACTCCCAGTGGCCGAGGTACCCACGAGGTTGTCGAGATAAGTGCCCTGCTGGATGGCGGCATGTCGGAAGGCGAAGCCCTGGACTTCATTGCCAAGGTGGTCGAGATTGGCGTGATGAGTAGCACCGAATTCGGCAATGGCTGATGCACTTACTGATGAAATGCCCAGCGCCCGAGAGTTCACGTTGAAAAAGCTTGTCGATGTCAGCGAGTCCGACCTTCGACAGAACGCCGTTTGGGCTTCGTACTACGAGCCAGACGACTTCGATACGCTGGCCGCTCTCGGGTATGACCCAAATGCGTGTAGGGAGAAGCTTGAGGCAATTGATTTCGCCGATTCGTACGTCTTTCCTTTGCCTAACTCGGCGCTCGCCGCATCCTTCAAATATCTGTACTGCGCGGTTGCAGCGGTAACAAGCCATGGTCGTACGTTACTGGGCTACCGGACCGGGCCCGCACTCTGCTTGTATTGTGGTGAGCATCGGTTTTGGTTCAACCCCAACGCGGCAGAACTTTCGCACGCGCAAGCGGACGGCTTGGCGAGCTTGCTTGGCGGCGAGGATATTTTCCCGGTTGCCCTTACAAATCTCGCATCAATGACTCGTGAAACGTTCGCGCTCAATCACAGTGCGTGAATGAGCCACAAATCCGGGCAAGCCTGTGAGGCTCCTGCCCGCCAAATGCGGCCGCTCATGGATTCTTTGGCTTCGCTTTACTAAGAATGCCGCTCGAAACAGTCCACTTCGATAGCATCTCCGGCGTAACTCCTTCATCGAAGAACCGTCGTCGGGTCACCCTCTTCAACTTCACCGCTGGCGCGCGCATAGAGTATTCCGTGCCCGCGCCTGGCACACCACGATTGTTGGCGGGCATGACAATCACGGCTTTCCTTGAGGAAGAGGGCAACTGGCAGACACTCGTGGGCTGGCGTGACCATGCGAACGGAGCGATTGTGTGCGATAGCGCAGCGGAGGAGACATTCCTATGTCTCGCCTTGCCTCCAATACTCCTGTTCCTCGCGAGCACCGCTTGGCGACAGCCGGCCAGCCTGTTGGCGGTCGTTATCTTGGCGGCCTACCTCGTTTGGGCAATCAAACGCGTTCGAATGGTGCGACACGCCCGCACTTTGCTGAAGGCATTGCCATTGCCAAAAGCCATCGTTTAACCGCCGTCCGCTCTCGGCCGCGAACGGTCGCTCCGGTATGCATAAAATGGCCGGGCATATTGACCAAGTTAGCCTCTGATGGAACTAACAACCGAGCAAGCAAAGGAAATTGCCCAACGTGCCATCACCGAGGCAGGTTGGGACAGCAACGAAGCGATTGTTGTCGACGAATACACCCAAGAGTTCGATGTCGGCTGGGTCTTCTGCTACCAGTCAGCCCGTTTTCTCAGAACGGGAGAATTTGGTTTCCAACTGGTCGGAAATGCCCCCTTCTTTGTTAGTCGCCTAGATGGGTATGCCGCTTTCATCAGTTACCTCAGACCCGTTGTCGAATCCATCGAAGCATTCCGCGCCTGCGGAGATGCGAATGCATATCAAGTCGCGCAGGTTCGCCTTACGGGATGGTTGCCGGGAGCACAGAAGGTGGAAGCGACACGGCTGATTCGCAAGTTCGCGCCGCTAGGTCTTGAGGAGGCCAAACGAGCCGTCGATTGTTGTCTGGCCTCGCAGAACACCGTCATCGAAACCTCTGACGTAGCGTCTGCGAACTGCCTAGTAGCCCGCCTTGCAGAAATTGGATTTCTCAGTGCCGTTGTGTATCGCACTGCGGTTGCATAAAACCATGTCCCTCGCACCATCAATCAGCTCATCAGATGGCGGCCAGTTGCCCGAATTCGCCGGGTTGTGGCAGTGTTGCAGTCATTCTAGATTGGCGGAACTTTGCTCTATGACTGGAAGCGACTTCTGCGCGCGCGCCGTTGCTTACTTGAAGCCCATGGTGCAAGACTCATCACCCGCAATTTCGCTATCGCGAGGGGATTCCCCCGTTTTTCAGCCTTTTACTGACGACCTGCGGCTTTCGTACCTCGTGGACGCGGACAGTCATTTCGAGTACGTCCAACATCGGCACCTGGACCAAGAAGGTGTATCAGTTGACCAGCTCCACTCGATGGCTGTTTCGAATCTTCAGGCCCTAGCTGAAGAAAAGCTGGTCGTCCGCGAGTACGGCGCCATCTATGTCGCACTCATGGGCGGCAACTTCGAAGCTAGTCTTCTTGCGCTTGATGTCATGTGGAATCACTGGTGCGCGCAACTTGTTCGGGAGCGTTTTGTTGCGGTTGCACCAGCACGTGACCTGCTCGCATTCTGCGACTCATCTTCGGCGCAAGGTCTAATGGAACTTCAGCAGGTCGTGGAGCGTTCTGAAAATTGCGACCACAAGCTGCACCCTTACTTGTATCAACGTGCAGGCGCTAGATGGCAGCAAGTCATCCAATGAAACTCGAAGTCGAAGGTAAAGCCGGCATTAGCAATCCGACTGCGGCGCAGGTCGCTAGAGCGATTCGGTCGCTCAAAAGCTATGGGCGGTCCTCCTATGCCTCTTTGACGAATGAGTCAGGCAACTACGTCCAGGTCGCCGGTGGTGGCATAAGTTGCATGGTTGAGCTATTCGACGTGCCGACAGAGGTTCGCTCCAGGGCATTCCATGACAAGCCGAACGCCGCCCGCCCTGGTGGAACCATCCTGGTCTTCGGAGCCGGCAACATTCCGATGCGCTCCGACGAGTGGTTCATGGCGAACCAGGTTGTCGAAATTTTTCTTGCGTTCCACGCCACTGCGCCATTTCCGAGCTACGTCAGTTGGCGTCCGGCGCCGGGGTTTTAGCCGCCGTCCGCTTTCGGCCACGAGCGGGTGGACCATGCGTTAGTACCCTCCAACGTTGGAAGTACATATGCCAAGATATTCTCAGGACTACCTTATGCAGTTGCTGGCGAGCTCGGAATTTGACGCGCTTGTCGAGCTTCAGGGCATCTTGTTGAGTTGGCCCGGCATTGACGCGCGCAAGCCCGACTACGGCGCTCCTCCCTCTGCTTTTGCGTTTATCGAAGCGCTCACCTGGTTCTCCCAGACGATACGTTCTGGGGCCTGGACATACTTCGAGGCGGTGCCGCTCGAAAAGCAGACGGCCATGCTGGGTGCGCTTCGAGTTTTGGCGCCACCAGAGGTTACTCAGATGTACAAGCTCGGAATGGAGCACTGGCGAGATGCCGACACAATGAAGAAGCTTGACTGTTGGGTGATGGACAATGAGTCCACGTGCAACGCTTGGCTCCGCGCTCTGGTACAGCTACATAAAAACGAGCTTATTCCTATGTGCGAGGCTTCATGACGAGCAGCATCTGTGCGGCGTGAGAACTGTTTGCAGTGCGCCTGGCTGAGGCGGGCCGCCGTCGCGGTGGCAGGCAGCAGTCGGCCAGGAGCGGTCGCTGACACTACGCCATGGACCATTGCCCCGACGCCCCTGGCTGGCTGCCCATTCAATGCGCTGAAGTTTCGCCTTAAGCCAGCATCCACTCCAACCGCTACTGACCTGTTCAATACCTATATGGTGAACCCGCCATGAGACAGAAAATATCTTCTGATTCGGAAGTCAACCGCCTATTCGAGCGCGCATGCACGAATATGCAATCACTATTTGGCTATTCTGAAGCTGCCGCGTGGTCGCTGTTGGCCGAATACCATCGATTATTTACCGATAAGTCGTACTGCGAAGAATTGGGGATTGGAGTTCAAGACGACGATTTCTTCTTTCACGAGGCCCCGATGGGAATGGCCTTACGAGTACACTATTTTGTGGGTCTCAAAGGTACGCCGAGCCAGAGCGATTTCCTAGACTGGCGGAGAGATACCGTGAAGCGCTTGAAGGAGTAGTAGCTTGGCAGTCTGCCGTCGTCCGCTTTCGGCCAAGAGCGGTCATCGACACCGATAGAGAGAGTGTGGAACTTATGAAGGTAAGGCAGCGGAAGGTCGAACGTGCGCTCGCAATGCTTAGCGGAATCCTATACATCGTTTGCTTAGCTACGCCCGCATATCATCCCGCAATGGGTTATGCCGAAGCCGGGGTTTATTACGGCTGGGCAGCTCTATTGCTTGGACCTATTGGACTCTTCGCCGGTCACTTTTCATGGTTGGCGAACCCAATACTATGGAGTTCGTGGATTGCACTTCAGAAGGGCCATTTTTATGCTGCTTTTACCACTGCTGTTGTTGCGATAGCAGTGGCTCTCACGTTTCTTGCCGGAAAGACAATCGCAGTGGGAGACTCGGGCGAATTCCCGTACGAAGTGCGCTTCGGCTACTACGTTTGGCTCGCCAGCATTGCGCTTGCAGGAGCCGTCGCAGCGATTCACATTGTCCGGAGAGACATCAAGAAAGCAGCGGCTGTAGCCACTCGGAGCTGAGACCTCAGAATATGCCGATGATGACCAGAGCTCCCTTGTTACTGACTGCTTCGGTCCTAGCATGCGGTGGCGTCGCTCATGCAAGTACCGATTGCGGCAATCCTGTTACCTCGGCCGATGTCGCGGAATGTGCTGACCGAGAGAATTTGGTAACTGGGCAAAAGTTGGGCGCTGTCTATTCGCAAGTTCTCATGGGCCTGAGGAAGGTCGACAAAGAATACGGTCACTCATACCCCAATCGCCCGCCGTTGCACGCAGCCGAAAGCTTCGCGGCAGCACAACGCGCATGGCTGAACTTTCGTCGCCAGTCGTGTCATGTCGAGGAGCTTGTTGTTCGCAATAGCAACCCGAGTAGGGGCGACCAATCAGCTATTGCAGTCGCCGCTTGCGAGAGCAGGTTGTCGTCCGCGCGAGTGGCCGAGCTGGAGAGCTTAGTCACCACGTATGACATTTCCGCCAGCAAGGACGACCGCCAGTAGCGGCGAAGAGGTAGCCACCGTCCGCCTTCGGTCAAGAGCAGACGCTGCAGCCCCTTGGAATACAGAAGCGCTACTTTCGTGTGCACCGGCAGTGTGTTCGACCTTTGACACAGAAAGTACCAGCGCACCGCTAGCGGTGCGCTGGGTAACTTCCACTTGCCCAATGGACCAATAGATGGACTTCATCGAATCGTTGAAGCGGTTATGGACACCTCCAGCGAACCCTGAAGATTTGAGCTCTTCCACGAGAGCATTGCTCGCACGGCTTGAGGCGGTAGACTGGTTTGCCAACGTTGGCATGCCGATGGATGTTGGACCAGACATACAGCAGCTCTCAGGGTGGTCAGAGGCGATTGAAGTTTGCTCTTCGCCTCAGTCAGAGGATGCGGCCTTGGAGGCGCAGAATGAGCTCACCATGAAATTGCACGCTCGTCACCTCCAGGCCTATCAAGCTTGGAACTCCAAAGTACTGAGACTCAAGCCAATTGTGGTCAAGCTCGTTGCCACTAAATTGGCAGCGCCTTCGACGCGAGCCAGCGTTCCGGATGACATAGAGCGGGCGTTTGGAGACTCGGTACGCTGGGACCTGCTCGGGCTATGCATGTCCTATGAGTACGAACATTTGGTGCCAGTCTCAAAGTACTACACACTGGTTGAAGAGCAGTACTTGGCTGGCCGCTTCCCGTGCGGCTGGGTTGGCCAAGTGCCGGACGATATGGCGGGGTCCTTCGAGCTAGGAAAGCTGGCCGTCCTATAGAAAGCTTTGCAGCGGGAATCGTGGGAGATGATTGATGGGTGTAGCACTTGCAGGAATTGCGTTTCGTTCAAAGGACGCGAGTCAGTCGGTTGAGGCGTTGGTATCGAATCTATTCGCGTCTCCATGCTACGAAATCGCGGCCCCTCGCGGGCGGGAGTTTGACATCCGCCGTCCTACGGACGTGATGGTCGAGTTCTTCGATGACGTATGTTTCGTCTACAGCGATGCGTTGATTTGGGACGTTCTGGACAACCCGGATGCGGATGTCGGACATATTGCAGCCAAGCTGGGCAACCCGGAAGTCCTTCTCGGATTCTGCCATTACGATTCGGGCGGCTCATATGGGTACGTGTTTGTCGAAAATGGGGTTCGGACTCGCTCCCGTCTGCAAACGACCGACTTACCCAATCACCCTCCAATCCAGGAGCATGGAGTTCCGAAGGCATTCGAGACACGCTGGCTATCAGCACCGTCTTATCTCGAAGAGGACGAATCCGCTCCACCCGAAGACCTCGTTCGAGTCTATTACTTGGAAGCGGAAAATCTCCACGTAGCGGACTTCGCGTTGACCAGTCACCTGCTATACGAGGCGCTCATCGAGAACTTCGGAGTTTGCCCGTGGGGTTCGGACGCACGCTCCAAGCCACGCTTCTTTAAGCTGGGAACGAAGGCGACCGAGTCAACCCCGTCGAACGAGGTGGTCGATAAGGCAAACGGAGAAAGAGATTCCGAACAATCGAAAGCCTTCGGCACGCCCGGCCAAATGTCACATGGAACGTCGAAGCGTTTCAGCCTAGCATCCGTGTTGAACCTGCTGCGCAGGCGTTGAAGTTAGCAGTCCGCACTCGGCCAACAGCGGACCTACGCGTATGGCGACAAACATGGGACGAGAAACGAAAGAGCTAGTAGAGGTGTTAGCTATCCGCTTAAGGGATGTGGTGTGAGTGCCGGCGCTCTATGCTTGGAGCACTTAGCGCCGGCCCGTCGGTCACATCCGATTCAGGGTTGCGCCGAGCAAATCCCCCATTCGCTTGACGCCATCCCCCGAGCGCATCCCGGAGTAATGCTTTTCGACCGTGGATTCCCTGTCATTCAAGACGAGAGCAGCCGTTTTGATGTCTCCGTCTTCGCTCTTAAGGATGGCCGTCGCTACGATGTGTCGGAACGAATGGGGACCAATGCCGTCGCTGCGCAGCAGGTACCTTTTCGTCAGCGCATGCACTCGGCGACTCAGGTACAGGGAGGGGAAGTGCTTGGGGTCGGGTGAACTGTCCGTTTGGTCGACGCTCCTTCCAGAATAGCCATTCCCTTTGGCTGCGACGAGGAAGACCAATTCCGTCGGATTGCGCATCAACGAATCACGATGGCGGAACAGATAGCGTTCCAGGTCACGCGTTGCGCTAGCATGGACCGGCGCGTCGTAGTCACGCACAGCCGGTCCTCGGCGGTTCTTGAGCAGATGCTTTGGGACGAAAATCCACCAACTGCCGTCGGTACGCTTGTATAACGCAGGACGGTTGTCAGCCTTGCGGCCATCGACGAATTGAGGTGAGTAGCACAGTGTCGCGACGTTCCGGATGCGAAGTGCATTGGTTGTCAGCAGTTTGATGAGCAGAATGTCGCGCGCCCAAATTGCTTCATCGACGGGATTCCCAATCGGGCGGTCGAGACGCATCCGTTGCATCATGTCGGCGACGGCCTCAAGCGGGTCATCGAGCTCGATGACAGGGGTCAACGGTTCGAAAGGGTTGCGGCTGGGTCGCACTTGAGAGCGCAGGGCTTTCTGCAGGCGCGAGCACACCTCATGCTGTTGGCGGCACATGTCCTGCCAGTTCAATGAGTGATAGCGAACTGGCAGGCTCATCTGAAGGTCGGGGCGCTGGAATAAATAGCCGTCCACGGGGCGAAGCATCCAGTTCATCATTCCAAAGAACTCGAGAATGGAGTTGTTGTACTTGCCGTTTCCGCGATTCTTTACCCATTCACAGTACTGTTTGACGTAGCCACCGGGCACTGCAAACCAAGCGAGCGTTTGGAGTTCTTCCTCCGGAATGCCCGCACCGCCCTGGTGGGCCGGCCGAGCCATCCAACCCAGATAGCCAGCCACTTTGGCCCATCCGGGTCTTGCTGACGGAACTTCAACGCCGTCATAGAACGACCACCAAGTTGCGGCTGTTTCCTTCATAACTGGGATGGGCGCGAATGACCACCGCCCTGCTTCCGAGCGCTCGAGCTCTGGGACCAAGTCAGTCTTGTAGGACATCAGGTCCATCCATTGTTGACGCAGCGGCGACGACTCAGATGGCTTGAGCCAATAGCGGTCCTGCGACCGCTTTCCGAGCGTTTCACGGTACTCGATGGAGGCGGCTTCACCAGCCTGGGTGTGTCGCCGAGAGACCTTACCAAGGCCTGCGAGCGAAACGAGGCTGTCGCGCTGAAGGCCGAAGAAGTGCTCAATGCGGTGAACATACTTGATGCTTACTGACTGCGGCTTTCGCCCTTTGAGCCAGCCGCGAAACATGTCGACCGGTACGCCGGTATGCCGGGCAACACGCTTGGCAGGGAGGTCCCCGACGAGCTTCAGCAATTCCGACTGGAATGGAGTAGGTTGGTCGCTGTTCACCGCGCAGATTTCGTCGTAAATAATCACGGCCCTCTTCCACGGCGACAGCGCGGCTCGGGTGTTCGAGATACTGCGGGCGCTGCGCCCCTGTGCTTGCTGTTCGTTGATGAGGCGCTCGATGGCGCTTGGAAAATGCGTGCGCATCTCAGAACCGACGACATCCACTTCAGCGATGTGGTTGGCTCTCAGGAATGCGCGCAACGCGGAGGCACGGTTGGCGGCGGTTTGGGGATTGATTTCCCCATGGTCAACTTGGCGGTTCTGCTCCTCGAGGAGCATCGAATAAGTCAGTGGTGCGTTCGGCATGGTTATCCTTCTCGCCCGAACCATCCGCCACGTCGCCTGCGAAGCAAGTAAAGCCGACGGGATGAAATACCTGCAATCTTCGTAAGTGCTTGTTTCTTTATGAGGTTTTCCCCTCTTCGCCTTCGCGCCTTTCTGATTCACGGGTGCTGCATGTGCAGGTATAAAAAAACATCCACGCTGATGGTATGGGCGAATTAATTCTTCGCCATCTGTATAGGGAGTCGGTTTAGATTCGAGTACGCGCGGTCGCGTAAGCGGCTTGTATCGGAGCTACCCAAAGGCGACCGGCGCGAGGCGGCATGGCAGGTTCGTGGTGTCTGAGCGTCTTGGCTCCGGCACGGCCGATGTCTGCCTGCGTGCGTGGGCAGTATCCTCACGTGCTGTGGGCATGCCTGCCTCTTATGGTTTCAAATCCCACCAGGGCGAATCTCATCCTTCCCCGTAGAGGCAACGATTTCCGTACAGAAATTTGCCGCAACTCAGGAAGAAACGGTGGCCGCCATCGCGCTTCAGCGAGGCAGGGTGGCTATGCGGGCGCAAGGCACGGTTGTAGCGCACTCAGATGCGGTTACCCTACGACACATCCTTTTCTGAGGGCAAAGGATTAGCATCGCAGCAACCTCCCTCGGCCGTTTAAAAACGGTGCCTACACATTCGTGAACCACTGGCATGAGCCACTGGCTCCGGACGGAGGAGGGGGGACAACCGCCGCGCCCGTTCCGAATGAACGCGTTCAGCGGAGTTGCCACGAACGCGGCCCTGGGTGTGAACAGCGAGAGGGGGGCAAGGCGTGGGACGAAATCCGCGAACAGTCTAGCTGTGTGCGAGCGCAACGTCGCAACTCGCATGCTCGAATGGTACCTCCGGCTCCGGCGCGGCATACTCAACGGCAAAGCACAAACCACTGGCAAATCGCCATGGCTAGGGGGTGCTTTGCCCGTCCTCCCCACCAGCGCAGCATTGTGGAGTGTTCTCGACTAAAGAAGTACTAAGAAGTGTTAGGTTATTAGGTATTTAAATAAAATAAGGTGTTTGTTGTTGATTGTTTTTGTTTGATTGAGGTTGTTTGAATTTGAGGGGGTTACGGGGCCCGTTTCATTGGGATAGTCTCGCGTTTGTGACCTCCCGCTTTGGAGGGTTCTGTGGAAATAAATTAATCAACCATGCTGCAATTCAGTCAATATAATTCTGAGGGCTTCGGTACTTTCGGAACGATTGATGCTATCGATGCCGAGTTCATGATTGCCCGGCGGGAGCTTGTCGAGCGTTACAGTCCGGATTTCGCTGGTTGGGTCGCGGCGCTGCGTGAGCACCATCAAGCCATGGTCGGGCAAGGTGCGATGGTCGGCGGGGTTATGCCGCGCAATGTCCTGGGCTGCCTAAGCACGTTCGTTCCGTCGGAACAGGTTCTGGTGCTAGCGCTTTCCGAGGCGTTTGAGCCGGCGCTGCCGACGCTCATGCTGCAGTCTCCGGAAGTCTTTAATTTGGATAGTCCGGACGGCCTGTCGTGTGACACCGCTCTCGCATGGACGGCAGCACTTGATGATGGCGCGGTGCATAGTCTCTGCGTCCCGGTGCATTCGCTGCATAGCGTTCTCAACAGCGGCACCTGGAACGATAACGCGAGACTATTCGTGCGCGTCCTCTTCGTTGCGGGTGGCAGTGTTGCGTTCGGCGGATTCGCCCTAGACGAGTCCGACCTGGAGCACATCCAGTGTGCAACGATTTGCGCCCAATCCCGGCAGCATTTCCAACTACCAGAGGCTGCGCAAGAACAACCGGTCGTCACTGGCGCACCAAGGGAAGCAACATCACGGCAATCTCCACTAGAAAGGGTCCTGACGCCCGTCGACGTGTATATCACTGGCGCGTAGGCTTGGAACGTGAGCGGGGCTGATGGCAATCTCATCAGTCCCAATCCCGGGGTTGGTTGGGGCGGCTTGACGACATCAAGAAGACGCCCAGGGCTGCCACTGATAAGCTGCGCGCGAACATGGACCTATCTGCCTGCTCGGGCTCGCATGGAGGCATCCCCGGCATTATGTGAACGGCATCGATTTGACAAGTCTGCGAGCTCTGCCAATTTCCGCGCGTGCGGCACTTAATGGTGCCGTGCGCGCGAACAAATGACCGAGGTGGTCGGAACGTGCCGGCGTGCACTGATTCTCCCTACTGCCAGCCCCGGGTTCCCGGTAAAATCTGCCCCAGGTGGGAAAGGGCTGGGCCAAATGCATCTTGAGGCGCCCGCGCAGCCAATACCCTGCTGACAACTCAAGGGGAACGGTCAAATGGATGTCTTTGAGTTCCGGGGGAAACTCGTCTCCGACTACGCGACGTTTACGCGTAGCTTCACCCGTATTCGAGCAACGGATATCAAGTCATTCGTCGATGCGGCCTACGACTCCGAGCGCTATTGGCCCGCACCGCTCATCCAAGTCAATCCCAATTTCAAGGTGGGGTCGAATGTCGAGACCCTAGTTAAGGATGGCGGGCTGCACGCGGAGTGCGCTCGCATTTTCCGCGCTGGCAAGTCGGCCTCCAATGCAGGCGTGCCGCTGACGCTCTTCAAGCATCAGGAAGAGGCCATCAGCTTTGCGCAGAGTGGTGAGAGCTATGTCCTGACGACCGGTACTGGTTCGGGCAAGTCCCTGGCGTATTTCATCCCGGTTATCGATGCCATCTTGAAAGCCAAGGCGTCCGACAACACGCCGCGCACGCGGGCCATTGTCATCTATCCGATGAACGCGCTGGCCAACAGCCAGTTAGAAGAGCTTGGCAAGTTCTTGGCGGACTATGGAGACCATGCGCCGGTGACCTATGGGCGCTATACCGGGCAGGAGGACGACGAGGAGCGCCAGCGGCTCGCGTCGAATCCCCCGGATATTCTCTTGACCAACTTCATGATGCTCGAGCTCCTGATGACCCGTCAGGACGATACGGACAAAGCCGTTATTCGCAACGCCAAGGGGTTGCGATTTCTGGTTCTGGACGAGCTGCACACCTATCGCGGTCGGCAGGGGGCTGATGTGGCCTTGCTCGTGCGCCGTGTTCGCGAGGCGCTCGCTGACGAGCTGCAGTGCATTGGGACTTCGGCAACCATGGCCACCGAAGGCACCGAGCAGAAGAAGAACGAAAAGGTTGCCGAGGTTGCGGGCCGTTTGTTCGGCACGAGCATCACCGCCGCCAATGTCATCACTGAGACGCTACAGCGAGTGACACCCGAGCACGTGCTCGTTGAGCACATCAGGTCAAGTCTCAAAGAGGCGATTCAGGCAGGGCTGCCTTCGGCACCATCATTCGCGGAATTGGCCGAGCACCCTCTGGCCATCTGGGTGGAGTTAAATCTTGGACTGGTGCGCAATGAGGGGAAGTGGCGACGGGCACGCCCTGTCACGCTAGCTGATGCGGGCAAGCACCTGGCTGTCGACGCAGGCATCGACGAGGGATTGGCACGAACCACACTCACCGATTTTCTGCTTCTCGCATACACGACCACCGATAAGCCCCTCGTTGAGGGCGGCCGCAGCCTATTTGCCTTCAAACTGCATCAGTTCATTTCCGGGGGCAGCAATGTCTATGGCACGCTGGAACCAGAAGACCGACGATTCCTGACTCTAGAAGGTAGTCAATATGTTCCGGGCGAGCGTGAGCGCAGGCTCTTCGCGTTGCATTTCTGTCGCGAATGCGGACAGGAGTACGCCCCCGTCTGGGACGAGAGTGTCGCTGGCGGCCGCATCTTCAATCCGAGAAGCATTGAAGAACGTACGCACGAAGATGAGGATATCAAGAGCGGCTACTTCATGCCGGATACCACGGGCATCTGGGACGACACCCTAGACCGCTACCCTGAGACTTGGCTGGAACAGAAGAAAGATGGCGACCTAAAGCTCAAGTCGAACTATCGGAAGCGTCAGCCTCAACCTGTGCGCGTCGATGCGACGGGGCAGCATGTGGCAGACGGCACACCAGGTTGGTACATTCCCGGAAGCTTTGGGTTTTGCCTTAACTGCGGCGTCGTGCATCAGACGGCTGGCAAGGAGTCGCTGCGTCTCACCGGTTTGTCTGGTGAAGGACGTAGCTCGGCCACAACGATGCTCACCCTCTCGGCTCTGCGTTACCTCTATGAAGAGGACGCGCAGCTCAAGGATGAGGCCAAGAAGGTTCTCGGCTTCACAGACAATCGACAGGACGCTGCTCTTCAGGTCGGGCATTTCAATGATTTTCTGCAGGTCCTTCTACAGCGTGCTGCACTCCTCGCTGCGGTCGAGCAGTCGGGTGGGCGGCTCAACGAAGGTGAAATTTCCCATGCTGTGTTTAGTGCGCTCGGTTTCGACAGGGATGAGCCTGGCGTGCGCGCCGAGTACATGCAGGAGCCGGAGGTCAAGGGCAACGCGCGTCGGCAGGTCCAAGACGTCATGCGGGCCATTTTCGGCTATCGGGTCTATTTCGACCTGCGGCGAGGTTGGCGTTTCAATAACCCCAACCTAGAGCAACTCGGTCTTGTCCATATTGAGTACCAGGACATTGATAAACTGGCTGCAGACGTCAGCGAGTGGGCCGATGCGCCATTGATATTGCAAGCGGCGTCTGCCGCCGTGCGCAAACGCCTGCTCACGCTGCTCTTTGATGCGATGCGGCAGGGCTTATGCCTTGCTTCGCGATTTTTGGACCGCACCGAGCTGGACAAACTCAAGACTGCCAGCTTCGCGAATCTTCGCGAGCCGTGGGGATTTACCGAGGATGAGGCGCCCGTTGCGGCGAATTGGTTCATCACGACTGGGCGGCCAAGGGACGAGGACCGGCGGAATATTGAATATCTCGTGTCGGGTAGCGCCCGTTCCAAGCTGGGTAAGGACATCAAGCGAGCCAGCACTTGGCAGGAGGTGGACCAGGATGGCACCAAGCGAGACAATCCACACGCCGTCAAAATCAAGGATGACGACTACCGGGAAATCGTCGCCGCGCTGCTCAAAGCTGCGAAGTCGTACGGATTGGTCGTCTCCGAGGAGACCGAGTTTGGCATGACGGGCTACCAGCTCAACGGAACCGGCCTAGTTTGGGTTTTGGGGGGCGGCAAGAGCAAACGGGCTGCGGACGATAATGCGTTTTTTCGCAGCCTATACGGAAACATTGCAGGGATGCTCGCCAATCCGGTGCATCGCCTCTTTGATTTCGAGGCGAGAGAGCACACGGCACAGGTCGAGCAGGAAGACCGCTTGGAGCGGGAAGCACGTTTCCGATTTACGCAGAAAGACCGCAACGACTGGCTCAACGCAAAGGGCAAGCAGCTGGAGTGGCTACCGGTATTGTTTTGTTCGCCAACGATGGAGTTGGGCGTCGACATCTCGTCGCTCAATACGGTTTATCTGCGTAACGTTCCTCCGACGCCTGCGAATTATGCGCAACGTAGTGGACGTGCTGGTCGCGCTGGTCAACCGGCTTTGGTCATTACGTACTGTGCTGCCCAGTCGCCGCACGACCAATACTTCTTCCGCGACCCAGTCCGGATGGTCCACGGTCAGGTGAATCCGCCCACGCTCGATTTGGCGAATCGCGAGCTTATCCAGAGCCACCTCCACGCCATTTGGCTGGCTGAGACGGGCAAGAAGCTGGACAAGAGCGTACGTGGCTTGTTGGATATGAGCGAGCCCGCTGCGCCGCTGACGGAGGAGTACCGGCAGGCAATGGATGCCGATGCTCCGCAGAAACGCGCGCATGTGCGCGGGTTGCGAGTACTTGGCATGTTGTCCTCGGAATTCACCTCCGACAAGGCGCCTTGGTACGACGAGGCCTTTGCGGAGCAGGTTTATCGTCGCGCGTTTCAATCCTTCGACCATGCGCTTGACCGTTGGCGCGACCTATTTTCCGCAACTAAGCGGCAAATGGAAATCAACCAGCAGGTGATGAATAATCCGGCCGCAAGTGAGCGCGAACGCCGGGATGCCAAGCAGCGACATGACGAAGCCTTTCGTCAGCAATCGCTGTTGCTGCAGGAGTCGGGTTCGGCAAATTCTGACTTCTACACCTACCGGTATCTTGCTAGCCAAGGGTTTTTGCCAGGCTACAACTTCCCTCGCCTACCCCTGATGGCCTATATCCCGGCACGCAAGGGAAAAATCGGACGAGAGAACTTCCTGTCGCGCCCGCGCTTTTTGGCCCTCTCGGAGTTCGGTCCCTACAGCCTCATTTATCACGAGGGCAGTCAATATCGCGTCACTCGAGCCATGTTGTCAGTTGGCGCCGACGACCAAGTCTCCGTCGGAGCCAGGCTCTCAACCGAGGTCGCGCGTATTTGTCCAGTTTGCGGTTACGGGCACTTTCGCGGCCAACGTGATGCCGACCGCTGTGTGTCCTGTAACGCTCCGCTCGCGGACGCAGTTGCGGTCCAGAATCTCTATCGCATTGAGAATGTCTCGACGCGGCGTGCCGAACGCATTACCGCCAATGAGGAAGAGCGGGTGCGGCAGGGGTATGAGATGCAGACAACCATTCAGTTCGGCGAGCAGGACGGTAACTTGCAGGTCTTGCATGCGGAACTGAAAGACGCGACGGGGCCCGTGCTCGCGCTGCAATACGGTTCGGCCGCCACAGTCTGGCGCATGAACCTTGGGTGGCGACGTCGGAAGGAAAAAAGCCTCCTTGGCTTCATGATTAATCCGGTCACCGGCCATTGGATGGGGGGCGCCGACGAGTCGGGTGAGCCAGATGGCGAAGCACCGCCGGACAAGACGCCGCCGCAACGTATTGTCCCGTACGTCGAAGACCGACGGAATGTCCTCATCGTGCGCCCTGTGGAGGAACTCGGCCTGAAAACCATGGCGACCCTGCAGTACGCGCTCAAGCGGGGCATTGAGGCAGTCTTTCAGTTGGAAGAAAGTGAGCTGATGGCGGAGCCGCTGCCAAAAGCAGACTTGCGCCATTCGATTCTGTTCTACGAATCGGCGGAAGGAGGGGCCGGGGTGCTCACGCGGATTGCGACCGAGTCCGGAGCGTTGGCCAGGGTAGCGGCCGAGGCCCTAAGAATCATGCATTTCATTTCTTCAGCGGATGGCAAGTGGGATGCGGATGAATTGGACCAAGAGAAAGATGCTGCTGGCAGACCAATCTGCGAAGCGGGGTGTTACAAGTGCTTGCTCTCGTACTACAACCAGCCGGACCACTCCAACATTGACCGACAGGACGTGGAGAACGAGGGCAAGGTGCTGGATGTGCTCTGTCGACTGACCCGTGCTGAGGGCGCAGTGGGGACTTTTGGCCGGACGCCTGAGGTCCAGCAGGGTGAGCTGGAACGGATTTCGGGGAGCTCGTTGGAACAAGCCTGGCTTGAGTACGTCAAGGCGCACGGTTATCGCATGCCGGACCGTGGTCAGGAAAGCATTGCGCGTTGTAACACTAAGGCGGATTTCTTTTACGAGGACTGGAAGGCCGCTGTCTTTATTGATGGTCCCCACCACGATTCCCCGCGTCAGGCGGAAGCAGACGCTGACATTACGCGATGTCTGGAGGGCGCTGGTTATTACGTAGTGCGCTTCCCGAAGGACGTTAGCAGCTGGGCAGAGGTCTTCGCCGCCCATGCAGCACTCTTTGGAACTGGAAAGTAACAATCATGTCGGGTCAAGCATCATTTCAGCCGGGTAGTCTTGTTTCCGCCCGTGGTCGTGAATGGATTGTTCTTCCGCAGTCATCCACCGATACGCTGTATCTTCGACCTCTTGGCGCAGCTGAAGACGACGCAACGCTCATCTACCTGCCAATCGAGCTCCATCCGGTCGGCCCTGCGACATTCCCGTGGCCTCGGATAGAGCAAGCGTCGAATTTCGCAGCGGGTCAATTGCTGCGCGATGCGCTTCAGCTAAAGCTCCGCACGGGTGCAGGCCCATTTCGCAGTTTCGGCAACATCGCGGTTGAACCCCGCGCCTACCAACTCGTGCCGCTGCTGATGGCTCTTAAGCAAGACGTGGTTCGGCTGTTGGTTGCCGATGACGTTGGTATCGGGAAAACCATTGAGGCCGCGCTCATCGTCCGCGAGCTCCTTGACCGTGGTGAAATTTCCCGCCTCGCCGTGCTATGCCCGCCGCATCTGTGTGAGCAGTGGCAGCGCGAATTGAAGGAGCGCTTCCACATCAATGCAGTCGTAGTTCGAAATACCACCGCCAGCCGACTGGAACGCGGCCTCCCGGCGAACCAGTCCGTCTTCGAGGCCTATCCCTTTACGGTGGTCAGCCTGGACTACATCAAGTCCGACCGCCGTCGTGATGAGTTCCAGCGGGCGTGTCCAGAGTGCGTCATCGTCGATGAGGCGCACACCTGCACTTTCAGCGGTCAAGGCCGTCAACAGCGCTATACGCTATTGAAAGGGCTTGCCGAAAATCCTGAACGGCACATGGTCTTGCTCACCGCGACGCCGCACTCCGGTGACGAAGACGCGTTCTACAACTTGCTTGGCCTCTTAAAGCCAGAGTTTTGTGAACTGAAGGACCTCCCGCCCGATAGTCGCAAGCCGTTGCGCGAACAGCTTGCGAACCACTTCGTCCAGCGTCGTCGACCGGATATTGAAGAGTGGCAGGACCGGCAGGTGTTTCCCGAACGTCTGACCACCGAAATCACCTACAAGCTGACCGGTGAGTGGGGCAACCTGTTTGATGACGTGCTCGCCTACGCTCGCGAACTCGTTATGCGCACTGAAGACCAGGGCCTGGTGCAGCAGCGCATGAGCTGGTGGGCAGCGTTGGCACTGTTGCGCTGCATCTCGTCGTCTCCACAGGCCGCCGTGAATGCGCTGCGAACTCGTCTTCGGGGGCAAACGCCGGCAGGGCTGGATGAGGCTGCGGAAGCCGTCACGCTTGAAGAAGCAGATGAGCAGGGCAGGGAGCGTGTGCTGGACGGCACCGAGGACGACCTGACGACCCAGGATATAGAGCCGGCGGCCAACACGGAAGATAGCGCGCTCCTGTTGGCGCTCGTTGCACGTGCTGAAAGCTTGGCGGGCACGGGAAAAGACCCCAAACTCAAGCGCCTCATCGACCATCTTAAGGAGCTCACAAGCGACCGCTTCCAGCCGGTTGTGTTCTGCCGCTATATCGCCACCGCTCACTACGTCGCCGAACAATTGCGCCTCGTTTTTCCAGACCACCAGGTCACTGCTGTCACCGGCGAGTTTGCACCGACCGAACGGGAAGCTGCCGTCGATGCGATGGGGGAGGCGGAGCAGCGCATTCTGGTTGCGACCGACTGTCTCTCGGAGGGTATCAACCTCCAGAACCTTTTCACGGCGGTGGTCCACTATGACCTTTCGTGGAATCCTACTCGGCACGAACAGCGCGAGGGTCGCGTCGACCGCTTTGGGCAAAAGGCCCGTGAGGTACGAACTACCTTGCTCTACGGTCAGGATAATCCGGTCGACGGCGCAGTGTTGCAGGTCATCTTGCGTAAAGCGGAAAGCATTCGCAAGGAACTCGGCGTGCTTGTGCCGATGCCGGACGACCAAGGAAAGCTGACGCAGGCGCTAGTCGGCGCCGTTTTGTTGAGGAAAGGCACCTCCACCGCGAAGATGCCACAACTCGGTCTGGACTTTGGCGCTCCCGAGGAAGCCATTGATACAGCGTGGCAGTCGGCGCGGGACAGGGCCGCAAGAAATCGAACCCTCTTTGCTCAGCGCCGCCTCAAGCCGGAGGATGTGCTGCCTGAATGGCAAAAGACAATGGCTGTGCTGGGTGGGGAAGCGGACGTTGAGCGCTTCGTGAAACGAGCATCTGTCCAACTCGGGGCTCCATTGGAGCCCAGCACCAAAGGTGGTGCCAACCACTGGAAGCTCCACGCGGGAAGCCTGCCAATGGCGGTGCGTGAGCGCCTGGAGGGGGAGGGGCTTGTGGGTACGCTACATATCGATTTTCACCAGCCTCCTGCTCCGACCGCACAGTTCATTCACCGTACCCATCCACTTGTGTCTGTATTGGCTGACTACCTGCTTGAAGTCGCCTTGGATGAGGGGCGGGAGATGGACGGAGTCGGCGCGGATGCAGTGGCGCGTGCTGGGGCCATTTTCACCGATGCCGTTGCAATTCGCACCACAGTGCTGTTGGTTCGCCTGCGCCACCAACTGACGGTGACGCTTCGTGGCAACTCGCGTCTGCTGCTCTGCGAAGAAACGCTGGCTGTGGGCGTGGCCGCCGGCGAGGAGTCCGAGCCGCTTGGTGACGGCGCTGCGCGCGCCCTGATGGCAGCAGAGCCAAGCCGAAACATGCCGCCACCACTGCGCGACCAGCATATCCAGCGGGCGCTCGACCAGCTACCCAACTGGCAGCCAGTACTGGAGGACTTAGCTCGCACACGCGCTCAGCTGCTGCTCGAAGACCATCGTCGCGTTCGCGTGGCTTCAGACGCACGAGGGGAATACCGGGTCGCGCCCAGCCTTCCCGTCGATGTCATGGGGGTCTTTGTCCTCATCCCGGCCTGACGCCAGCTCTCGAATAGGATTTCAAAAGAACATGGCTCGCCGCTCAACACGTGAACTGGCCTTTTCTGCCCTAGCCATTGAAGGCGGGTTGCTCGCGCCGGATTTTCTCAATAAGGTTGCTCACCTGGAGGCAGCGGAGCAGTCCGAGGCCGCCTACGATATCCCGCGCGGCCTGAAGCTGCGTGATGAAATCGGTCGCTATTGGAAAATCGCCCAAAATTTGTGGCAGGACTTCGATGCCAAGCGCAAGCGTTCAGACGTAGATACGCATGCCATCACGGTGCGGGAATTCCTGGAGCCGTTCTGCCGACAGGTTCTCGGATTTGCGGACCTGCGGTCGGTTGGCCAGCTTGTGCTCGATGAACGCGTTTTCCCGATTGGCTTCAGTGCCGGTGATGGTCGGGTTCCACTGGTTTTTGCTGCCTTTGACCAGGGGCTGGATAAGCCGGGTAAGCGTTTCGGTGATGGGCTTCGCAGCCGCTCCCCATTTCTCCTCGCACAAGAGTGTTTGAATGCGAGCGAGCAAATGCTGTGGGGCATCGTTAGCAATGGGTTGAAATTGCGCATTCTCCGCGAGAACGCCAGCCTGACTCGCCCGGCCTACATTGAATCTGACCTTGAGGCCATCTTTGCTGAAGGTCTGTATCCAGACTTCACGGCGCTGTGGTTGCTGGCTCACGGTACCCGCTTCGGTAAGGTGGGGGCGGAACTGGCGGACAGCCCACTGGAGCGCTGGCGCAATACTGCACAAGAAGATGGTATCCGCGCTCGCGACCGCTTGCGGGTGGGGGTCACCGAGGCACTTCGAGCGCTCGGTACGGGTTTTGTCGCCCATCCAGAGAATGGCCGGTTGCGTGAGCGCATACAGGCTGGGCAACTCTCGACTCAGGCTTACTTCGAGCAACTGCTGCGTTTGGTTTATCGTTTCATCTTCCTCGCCACTATCGAGGACCGCGAACTCGTGTTCGCGCCGGATGCAACGTCCGAGGCAAAGGCTCGCTACCAAGCGGGCTATAGCCTCCAGCGCCTGCGCCAACTTGCTGCCCGTCGTCGCAGCTATGACCGACATGCCGACCTTTGGCAGACGCTGACCATCACGGTTGCCGGCCTGAGCCAGGGTCAGGGCGCACTCGGTCTACCCGCACTGGGCGGACTTTTCGAGGCCGCCCAATGTCCTGACCTCGACGGCGCTGCACTGGAAAACCAAGCCCTGCTTTCTGCGTTGTTCAGCTTGTGTTTTTTTCGCGAGGGGGCAGCGCTTTCGCGGGTGAACTACCGTGACATGGATTCTGAAGAGCTCGGCAGCGTTTACGAGAGCTTGCTGGAGTTGGTGCCAGTGGTCACGTTGGGCGGCGGAGCGCGGATATTCGGGTTCGTCGGTGATGACGAAGAGGGAAGCACGAAGGGTAACGCCCGCAAGCTTACCGGTTCCTATTACACCCCAGACAGTCTGGTACAAGAACTCATCAAAAGTGCGCTCGAGCCCGTTATCGCACAAACGCTGAAGGCGAATCCGCAGGAGCCCGTAAAGGCGCTCCTCGGTCTGTCGGTCTGTGACCCCGCTTGCGGCTCGGGTCATTTCCTCCTAGCCGCCGCGCGTCGCATTGCCGAGGAGGTCGCGCAGCTAAATGCCGCCGACGGAAATCCCCTCCCCGACGACTACCGCCATGCCTTGCGTGATGTGGTAGCCCATTGCATTTACGGTGTCGACAAGAATCCTATGGCGGTCGAATTGGCGCGGACGGCGCTGTGGCTGGAGGCCTACACGCCTGACCGCCCGCTGACTTTCCTCGACCATCACCTGCGTTGTGGCGATGCGTTGCTCGGCATCCTTGACTCGGCGATTCTGGAGAATGGCATTCCGGACAAGGCGTTCAACGCGCTTTCCGGCGACGACAAGGAGGTGGTCAAGGCCATCAAGAAAGCCAATCGCGAAGCGCTTAAGGCCATTGAAAAGGCGCGCCACAAGTCGCATCACATGTTGAGCCTTGGCCTAGAGGATGAAGGTGACATCGTCGCGCTTGAGGCGTTGCCTGACGACACTCTGTCCGCGCTGGAGGCTAAGCGCTCGGCCTATCGTGATGCCGAGGCACGCGTGGCTAGTTCTCGGGCGCGCCTGGCTGCTGACCTTTTTGTTGCAGCTTTTGTCCTGCCCAAGACCAAGGAGCACGAACCTATCGTGCCGACCAGTCAGGACCTGTGGCTGGTGATGAACGGTAGTGACCCGCGACCTGGCGTGGGTGCGGTAGCCACGGATGCGGCGCGGGTAGCACAAGCCTTCCACTGGTGGCAGGCCTTTCCGCAGGTCAAGGCAAAGGGTGGATTCGACGTGTTGCTCGGCAATCCGCCGTGGGAACGCATCAAGTTGCAGGAAGAGGAATACTTTGCCACCCGCAGCCCTCTCGTGGCAGAAGCCCCACACAAAGCGGAGCGGGGACGACGAATTGGCCTGCTCGCAGAAGGGATGTTGCTACATACCCTCTACCCGGAAGCGGAGGCTGCGCAGGGCTTAGTGCCGCCGAATCGAGCCGAGCAGCAGCTCTACGCAGAGTTCCTCGCAGCGCGGCGTGGCGCCGAAGCCGTTAGCCTGTTCGCCCATGACGCCGGGCGCTATCCGCTGACAGGCGTGGGAGACGTGAACACCTATGCGCTCTTTGCCGAAACGTTTTCTCAGCTAATGGGGCAAGCGGGGCGGGCGGGCTTCATTGTGCCCACCGGCATTGCGACGGACGATAGCACCAAGGCGTACTTTTCCTCGCTTACACAAACAGGGCGGCTGGCGAGTTTGTACGATTTTGAGAATCGTGATGCCATCTTCCCGGCGGTTCATCGCAGCTACAAGTTTTGCCTGCTTACGTTGGGTCGGACGAACGCGGCTGAGTTCGTTTGCTTTGCCGCACAAGTGTCGCAGCTCGCCGATAGCCGGCGACTCTTCAGGCTCACGTCCGAGGAATTTCGCCTTATCAATCCGAATACACTGACTTGCCCGGTTTTCCGCAGCGAGCGCGATGCGGAGTTAACCAAGAAGATTTACCGGGCTGCGCCGGTTCTCATTGAGGAGGAGCCCACAGAGCGGAATCCGTGGGGCATTCGCTTTATGCGAATGCTGGATATGGCCAACGACAGTGACCTCTTTCACGACGCCTCAGCGCCTGACCGGTTGCCACTGTATGAAGCCAAGATGATTCATCAGTTTGACCATCGCTGGGCCACCTATAGCGACGATGGAGCGAGCCGGGATGTGCTTACGGCGGAAAAGTCTCAGCCGGACTATTTCGTCACGCCACGTTACTGGGTGGAGGGGGTGGAGGTCGAACAGCGACTTGAGGATAAGGGCTGGAGCCGAGGGTGGCTGATGGGGTGGCGGGATATTTGCCGCGCAACCGACGAGCGCACAGTGATTGCCTCGGTGGTGCCAAAGGTGGCGACAGGCGATACGTTGCTCTTGATGTTTCCGAACTCTAATCACGGACCGAGGGTGGCGTGTCTGCTGGCCGACCAATGCTCGTTAGTGCATGACTATGTCGCACGGCAAAAGGTTGGGGGCACTCACCTCAAGTATCACGTCAAAAAGCAATTGCCGAATCTTCCGCCGAGTCAGTATTCGGATGAGGACATCGCCTACATTGTTCCCCGTGTTCTCGAGTTGACATATACATCCCGAGACCTCGGCGCTTGGGCTCGAGACCTCGGGTATGAGGGGGAGCCCTTGGGCTGGGACCCTGAGCGTCGTGCCATGTTGCGGGCTGAGCTCGATGCCTACTATGCACGCCTCTACGGCCTAACTCGTGACGAATTGCGCTACATCCTCGACCCGGCCGACGTGATGGGGGCGGACTATCCATCTGAAACTTTCCGGGTCCTGAAAAATAGCGAAATGCGTGAGTTCGGCGAGTATAGAACTCGTCGATTAGTGTTAGAAGCGTGGGACCAAATCGAGCGGCGGCAGTGAACTCTGTTTGATTTGGATATCAGGCAGGTCTGGAACAACTAATGGCGAGAGTCAGGCGACGTGCGGCTTTCCTGATGGCTCACCAACGCAGGTCGCCAACTTATTGAGGAGAGGAGCGTGTACCTCGCACGTCTCACTATCGAAGGCTTCCGCCGACTGGCGAAGATTGAGCTCCGATTTCGTGAGGGGCTCAACGGTAAGCACCCGGTGAACCCGTCTTGCCAGCTAGGTGGCGCTGGGCGTCCAGCGATGCGGGAGCAGTTCGGCGATGTCGGCCGCCTTGTGGGTCGGCAGTCGCGTGAGGACGTCTTTCAGATAGGCGT